>Ga0082212_10004996_pt1 | contig 18264 bp, 16 predicted proteins | sample TergutNt197P3_FD_71548 | JGI IMG/M metagenome (GOLD analysis project Ga0082212, IMG submission 71548) | Neocapritermes taracua P3 segment gut microbial communities from Petit-Saut dam, French Guiana - Nt197 P3 | ecosystem: Host-associated > Arthropoda: Insects > Digestive system > Gut ...
TGCCAAAACTATATCCTCCGGGGTAGTTATTTTCCGTTTGTGTTATAATGGTTACGTTATTAAGTAGCCAAAGGTAAAAATATTCTTTCGGTTATAATATATTACCATAGAATCGGCGGTGTTTTCAATGTAAAACCCCCATAACAGCAAAGGATCTCTGGTAAAGGGAATATGGTTTAAGTAATATGTTCGGAAATTTCGGTTTTTCTTATATTGGATTGATTTACCTGCTCATGCTGTGGATACCGAATTCTTTTTGGGCCCGACGCAAGCCCGAAGGGTATGACCCGTCCGGTGAAAGCAAGTTTCTTCTGATTACAGAACGCTCAGGGCAGGTATTGTGTACCGCGTCGATTTTACTTTTTACCGATTACAACCCGACGTCAGTTAATCTGTGGATTATTTGGTTTTTTATGTCGGCGGCTTTGATGCTGCTTTATGGACTCAACTGGATACGATATTTTAGGAGCAGGCAAACTGTAGGAGATTTCTATCGTTCTATTTTGGGCATACCCGCTCCCGGAGCTACTCTGCCGGTAATCGCGTTTCTTCTGTTGGGCATCTACGGCAGGGTGATATGGCTGATAGTTTCCTCGGTTATTCTCGGGGTCGGTCATATCGGTATACACCTTCAGCATATAAAGGATTTATCGAAAAAAGAGGAGATTGAATAAGTGAGTGAAAAATTCAGGTGTTTCGGCACTACCCCTTTATATGAAGACTATCACGACAGCGAATGGGGAAGACCCGTTCACGATGATAACAAATTGTTTGAGCTGCTGATTCTCGAGGGCGCGCAGGCAGGACTTTCCTGGGAAACGGTTCTTAAAAAGCGGGAAGGTTACCGAGCGGCTTTCGATGGGTTTGATCCCCGTAAGGTCGCTCTCTATGACGAAGCGAAGGTCGCGGAACTTCTGGCGAACGCGAGCATTATAAGAAACCGTTTGAAAATCAACGCGGCAATAGTCAATGCCGGGCTATTCCTTGATATTGTAAAAAAATACGGAAGTTTTGATATATTCATTTGGGGATATGTCGATCACAACCCCGTTACCGGTCATTGGGAAAGCTTTGATAATATTCCTGCGACCACGCCGCTTTCGGATAAAATCAGCAAAGACCTGAAAAAGCTGGGGTTCAAGTTTGTCGGCTCAACCATAATATACTCTTTTATGCAAGCCGCGGGACTGGTCAACGATCATCTGACTAAATGTTTTGTATATGATGAGATTGTAAAAAAGTAAACCGGAATCTATTCGGGATTATTTCCTTTTCCTATCCCTTCATACAGGTATGCCTTTCCTTCTTTTAGTTTACCGGTCGCAGGATCGATATTTCTCGATATGGAACGGTTGAATTTTTCAAGCCACTCGTTAAGCGCCTGTTTGGATACCGTACTTCCCTCTCCATAGGCGAGATCATAAATGAGCTTCGCCGTCTCCCCCGCGTTGCCTTCGATCATATTGGTAGCAATGGGACGCGACGGTTCAGCGCTTAGGTCACCGTGAAACGCGTGAAGCAAAAAATCTATCATCCTCAGCTTTTCCGCGTAGGTTTTAGCCGCGGGATATTTATCATAATATTCTTTCAATTGCGGCAGTGCGCCGGTCCCGTTGAGCGTCTGCCCTTTATATGAGTCCCTATATTCTCCGGCGGTTATCGTCCAACCGCATCCCGGGCAGATAAGTATGAAATCTCTTTGATATGAATTCGGCAGTTCGGTGCGGCATTCTATGCAAAGAGGGTGCTCAAGATTCGCTGAGGAAACCATAAGCATACTGTCGCATCTCGCGTAAAAAGCGATGCCTACCTCATCGACGAGTTCATCGTCATATATACCCCGGGAATCGAGCATATAAAGTTTCTTGATTTTTCCGGGAGGTATTTTTTTCGCCCAAACCGGTTTCGCGAAGTTTTTCATAAAGATTGATCCTCATATCAGAAAAAAGCGTTCGAGCCTGACCTCTTGCTGTATTTTCCTTGATCCCGGTCGCGCCTAACTGTTTAAGTTTCCGCGCTTTCTCCGGCAGAAGCGCCAGATTCATCCTTTTTGTACCACCTTCCCGACAATACCCGATAGATAAAGAATAACGAACGCAGTATCCAGTCTGCGCCCATAGCTACCCATATCCCGAGCACCCCCCATCCAAAGTAGACTCCGAGAAGCCACGCGCCGAACACGCGCATAGTGAACATGCTCACAACGGATATCACCATAGTATGCGTCACGTCCCCTGTCGCCCTCAAGGTCTGCGCTAACAGGAATGAGGACGGCCATATCAACGATATTACAAGAAAAACATAAACGAGTGAACGCGCGATTGCAGCGGCTTCCGGTTCGGGATTGTACATGGAAATTATCGGATTTGTAAGAACATAGAATATCCCGCCTATGATAATCTGCAAAACCACCGCGGTCGCGGTGATTCGCATCATACTTCTCTTCGTTTCTTTTATTCTGCCCGACCCGAACATCTGTCCGACAATGGTCACCGACGCGATAGAGAGGGTATTTCCCGGCAAATTTAAAAACGACATCAATGAGTTGCCGATAGCGTTCGCCGCCAATGCGTGAGTCCCCATCCCGGACATGAATACCGCCACAAGCAACTTACCGCCGTTAAAGATAATACTGTCCGCTCCGGAAGGAACGGCGATCTTCATTACCGGCCGCAGCGTCGCTAAATCAAGCTTTAATCTGAAACCCGGTTTTTGCAGGTGACTCGATATCATCATCAGATACATAAACAGCGCAGAGCAAACACGCGCCGACAACAACCCTATTCCGAGACCCGTTATGCCCAGACCGGACCTGATGAGCAGAGAGGATAGTCCAATATATATGATATTCGCTGTTAACGCCCCCATCATAGGAGTTCTCCCGTTTCCTGAAGCTCTCATGATACCGGATATAGCCGAGGACAGCGCGAGAAAAGGAAATGACGACGCGGTGTAGATTATAAACAACCCGGCGGCGTCCAGCACATTTTGCTCCGCTCCGCCGTAGAGGAATGACAAAATAGACCGCTTAAAAACAAGGAGTATCAGTGACATCGCCGCCGCTAACAGGACGGTGACGGTGATTGCCTGACCTCCCGCTTTTTCGGCGGATACCTGGTCATTCTTTCCGATAAGCTGGGCGGTCACGACGGTTATACCGGTCGATACGGCGGTGAACACACTCATCACCATGAGATTTATGGAATCCACCAGTCCCACTCCGGAAACCGCGTAGCTCCCGACTCCGGTTATCAGAATAGTTCCAAGTATGGACACCAGCGTTCCCAACGCCTGTTCGACAAATATGGGAACAATAAATTTTATCTCCCTTTTTCCTATTCCTGAAAACCCGCTGATTTTCGCAAAAATACTCACCTATTTTTCCCTTTGCCAAACCGAACCCGCGTTTTTTAGGGCTGATTCAAAATTCATATCATTCGGATTTGTATTATTTTATTCTTTTGCTGAGCTAAGGTCAATTATCCTTAAGGTGAGTTTTACAGGTAAGGTATACAATAATCCCCTTTTCTATTGCTATTTCCCGTCAATTTTTGTAGTATAATATTATTATGACAGTTTTATTACAAATTATCTATTCAGCTAAATGGAGGCGCTCTTGATAGAATCAGCCTGGTCGTTCCATTCCGGTTTGAACTACAGAGTCTATGACCTTCTCGGAGCTCATCCCGTGAGGGTAGACGACGCGGACGGGTTTGTATTCCGCGTCTGGGCTCCCAACGCCCGCGAAGTCTATGTCATCGGCGATTTCTGCAGCTGGCAGCATCCGGGTATCAGGATGAACAAGCTCACCGACGAAGGCGTGTATGAGGTCTTTATCAAAGACGTCGGGATCTACGACTGTTACAAGTACGCCGTTACCGCCAATAACGGCCAAACGCTCCTTAAAACCGACCCCTTCGCCTTTCATGCCGAGACCCGCCCCGCGACCGCGTCGAAAATTTTCGACCTCGCCGGCTTTGGCTGGACCGACGCGGATTATCTCGACCGGCGCGATAAAAAGGCAAGCTATTCAAGTCCGATGAACATATACGAGGTTCACCTCGGTTCCTGGAAACGGCACGACGACGGCAACTTTCGCGGTTATCGGGAACTCGCGGATGATCTTGCGGAATACGTTTCGGATATGGGTTACACGCACGTCGAACTGCTGCCGGTAGCGGAGCATCCCCTCGACGGCTCCTGGGGATATCAGATAACGGGGTATTACGCGCCGACATCGAGATTCGGCGATCCCCACGATTTTATGTACTTTGTCGACAGGATGCACAAAAGCGGAATAGGCGTCATACTCGACTGGGTTCCGGCGCATTTCCCCCGCGACGATTTCGCGCTCGCGAAGTTTGACGGCGGTTGCTGTTATGAGGACCCCAATCCCGGCAGAGGTGAGCATAACGAATGGGGGACGCTCATATTTGATTTCGGGAGAAGAGAGGTCCAGAGTTTTCTTATAAGCAACGCTGTTTTCTGGTTCCACAAATATCATATAGACGGGTTAAGAGTCGACGCAGTCGCCTCGATGATCTATCTCAACTACGGCAGAAAGAAAAGTTCTGTGACCAATACCTTCGGCGGCAATGAAAATCTTGAGGCCTTGGATCTCATTAAAAAGCTCAACACCGCCGTGTTTTTAGACTTTCCTTCAGCTCTCGTGATCGCGGAGGAATCCACCTCATGGCCGCTGGTGACCAAACCGGTGGTCTCCGGAGGGTTGGGTTTCAATTATAAATGGAACATGGGCTGGATGAACGACCTGATGGAGTATCTCGTAATGGATCCGTTTTTCAGAAAGGATAACCACGAAAAGATAACCTTTTCATTTCTATACGCTTTTTCAGAGAACTATATCCTCCCGCTGTCGCATGACGAGGTGGTCCACGGCAAGTATTCGCTCATCAATAAAATGCCGGGGGAATACAATCAGAAATTCGCGGGGCTTCGCGCCTTTTTCTGTTATGTTATGGGACATCCCGGGAAAAAATTGCTTTTCATGGGGCAGGAATTCGCGCAGTTCATCGAGTGGGATTTCGACAAGCAACTCGACTGGTTTCTTTTGGATTATCCGTCGCATCTCGCCTTTAAAACATTCATCAAGGATCTCAATCACCTCTATCTCTCGCTGCCGCCGCTTTACGAGGTAGATGATAACTGGAAGGGATTCAGATGGATATGCCCGGACGACAACCAGCAGAATATCGTCTCTTTCCTGCGCAGCGACAAGCAGGGCAATTCTGTCGTCACGGTGGTAAATTTCTCCCCGGTCGAGCGCAGAGGTTATCGCATAGGCGTCCCGGAGGCGGGAGAATATGATATTATTTTCAACTCCGAACGATACGACCCGGATGTTTCGGTGAACCGTCCATCGAGTTATATGAGTTCAGGTATAAAATCACACGGTTTCGATTTATCGATAGAGATAGATATCCCTCCCTATGGGGGATTGTTCATCCGGGTTCCCGGAAAAAGGAGCTGAAGCGCTGACATACTGGGGTAAAAGAAAGGAAATGAAACGGAATGAAGGAAACCATAGCAATGCTGCTAGCCGGAGGGCAAGGCAGCCGGCTTTACGCGCTGACACAGAATATCGCCAAACCCGCCGTTCCTTACGGAGGTAAATACAGGATAATCGACTTCCCGCTAAGCAACTGCGTGAATTCCGGCATCGACACTGTCGGTGTACTCACGCAGTATCAGCCGCTGGAGCTCAACGCCTACATAGGTGACGGAAGTCCCTGGGATCTCGACCGCATCTCAGGCGGGGTGCATATTCTGCCTCCCTACCAGAAAACCGAGGGGAGCGGCTGGTATGTAGGCACCGCCAACGCCATATATCAGAATACCGCTTTTATCGAACAGTACAGCCCGAAATATGTCCTTATACTGTCGGGCGATCACATATATAAAATGGACTACCAGCCTATGATAGAAAAAATCAAGGAAGAGGACGCCGACTGTATAATATCAGTAATCGAAGTCCCTCTCGATGAAGCCTCGCGTTTCGGAATAATGTCCACCGACAAGAAGAACAGAATAACCAAGTTCGCCGAGAAACCCGAAAAACCCGAAAGCAACCTCGCCTCCATGGGTATTTATGTATTCAAATGGGAGGCTTTGAAAAAATATCTCGAAATAGACAGCGAGAACTCCCAAAGCAGCAAGGATTTCGGAAAGGATGTCATACCAGCTATGCTTAAAGCGGGGGAGAAGATGTTCGCGTGGCGTTTTGACGGGTACTGGAAGGATGTCGGCACAATAGACAGTCTGTGGGAAGCCAATATGGATCTTATCAACCCGAATTTCCCGTTCGATCTCTGGCATGACGACTGGAAGGTTTACTGCCGCAATCCCGGAAAACCCCCGCAGCATATTGGGGAAAGAGCTGTCGTCGAGAATTCGGTGGTCATAGCCGGCAGCAACATAGATGGTGTCGTCGATTTCTCGGTCATATCCGACGGGGTCAGGATAGAGGAAGGCGCGGTCGTAAAAGACAGCATATTGATGCCCGGGTGCGTCATAGAGAGCGGCGCTTCGGTACAATACTCGATAATCGCCGAGAACACAGTTATAAAGCGGGGCGCTTCGGTGGGAGAACGCCCGGAAAATATGAATGATATAGACGGCTGGGGTATCGCCGTAGTCGCGTCCGGCGTCACTGTCGGGGAAAACGCGGTGATTAATCCTAAAGCGATGATCTACGAAAGCGTGCCGGAGGGGGAGACATGGTAAAGAGAAAAACGATGGGCGTCATATTCGCAAATATGCACGACGCGTACGCGGGCAGCATGACCGGAGCCCGAGCGCTGGCGTCGCTGCCGTTCGCCGGAAGATATCGCCTGGTGGACTTTCAGCTGTCCGCGCTGGTTCACGCGGGGATAGGAGACATAGGCGTAATTGTAAAAGAAAATTACCACTCACTCATGCGCCATATCGGCGCCGGCAGGGAATGGGATCTCGCGAGAAAGATAGAAGGGGTGCAGCTGTATCCTCCGTTTATCGGTTCCGCTACCGGCAACGTTTCGCATGACCGTGTCGGCGCCATACATAACGTACTGCCTTATATCAAGCAGAGTTCCTCAAAATACGCGCTGCTTATGGACTGCGACCATGTCTGCAACGTCGATATATCTGAATTCGTAAACTCGCATATTGACTCGTCGGCGGATATCTCCATATTGTGTTACAAACCCGAAAATCCCGATGAATCGGCGGCAAAGAACGGCGCGGCGCTCATAAGCGACAAAAAAGGCCGCGTTACCGATATCATATATAACAGTGAAACGCCCATAGACGGCGCCTTCAGTCTTGGCATGAACATCATGATCATAACCCGCGACCTTCTCATTGATCTCATCGAGGATGCCTTTGACCATCAACTGCTTATTTTTGAAAGGGATATCCTGCTGCCGAATCTGAAAAAACTCTTCGTCCGCGTCCATGAATTTAACGGTTTCGTACGCAGGATAAGCAGCGTACAGAGTTATTTTCACGCCACCATGAGCCTGTTGGACGCCGATAACCGCGAAGCGCTTTTCAACAAAGACCGCCCCATAATCACCAAAGTCAACGATGACGCGCCGGTGCGTTACGGCATCACCGCATCAGTTCACAATTCGCTTATCGCCGACGGGTGCATAATAGACGGTAAGGTGGAAAACAGCGTACTGTTCAGAGGGGTCAGGGTGGCAAAGGACGCCGAGGTCAAAAACTCCATCATCATGCAAAACTCTGTTCTTCACGAGGGCGCGAATACCAACTATATCATCGCCGATAAATATGTCGAGATAAACGAGGGGCGCGCGCTCATGGGCTATGAGACCTACCCGCTGTATATCCAAAAACGGAGCGTAGTATAGGAGATAACCGATATGCGTATACTTTTTGTCACAAGCGAGGCGTTCCCTTTTGCCGCTACTGGGGGTTTGGGGGATGTGTCCGGCGCGCTGCCTAAAGCGCTGCGCAACCGAAGACATGCGGTGAGGGTCGTGATGCCGCTGCACGGCGTAATAGACCGGCAGTACAGGGATATGATGAAACTCACCTCTATTTTTTATGTCCCTGTAGGCTGGCGCAACCAGTATTGCGGCGTATTCGAGTGCGCGCTTAATAACGTCAAATACTATTTCCTCGATAACGAGTATTATTTCAAACGCGGCGGGCTCTATGGGTTTCAGGACGACGCCGAGCGTTTCGCCTTTTTCAGCCGCGCGGTCCTCGAAATGCTCAAACGTGTCGATTTTGAGCCTCAGATCATACATGTCAATGACTGGCAGACGGCGCTGGTTCCTGTTTATCTTAACTTGTACTACCGGCATATCCCTAAATTTTACGGTATAAAAACGCTAACCACAATCCATAATATCCAGTATCAGGGAAAGTTCGATCTCTCAATTACCGAGGATATTTTTGGAGTAGAAAGAGCAAAGACGGGAATAATCGAGTATAACGGCGGAGTCAATCTGCTAAAGGGAGCCATAACCCAGAGCGACCGCGTGTCCACCGTCAGCCCATCCTATGCCGGCGAGATCCTCGACCCCTGGTTCTCCCACGGTCTCGACTCGCTGCTGGGGGAGAATAAATCCAAGCTTCGCGGAATTCTGAACGGTATAGATACGATAGTTTATGACCCGGAAACCGACAGCTCAATCGCGGCTAATTATAACACTAAGGATTTCAAAAACAAGGCGCTTTGCAAAAGGGAGCTGCTCAAAGAATTTTCATTTGACAACGACGGCGAACCGGTGATAGGAATAGTGTCGCGTCTCGTGGCGCATAAGGGGTTCGACCTCATATACAATATTCTCGAGTATATACTGCTCTCAGGTCTTAAGGTGGTCATGCTTGGCGCCGGAGATTATCTGTATGAAAACTCGTTCTCGGATTTCGCCGCGCGGTATCCCGACCGTTTCGGTCTTAAGCTCGGATATATACCCGAACTCGCGAGGAAGATCTACGCCGGAAGCGATATGTATCTCATGCCATCGAAATCCGAACCCTGCGGTTTATCGCAGATGCTCGCGCTCAGGTACGGCAGCGTTCCGATAGTGCGGGAAACCGGAGGGCTTAAGGATACTGTATCCGACAGCGGCGACGGCAAGGGGAACGGGTTCACTTTTAAGAGTTACAACGCCCAGGATATGTTAGACGCCTGCCTGAGAGCGAAGGCGGCGTATGAGTCTCCCGATGTATGGAAAACCCTCGTTGAACGCGCCATGCGCTGCGACAACAGCTGGAAGTCCGCTTCCGGAGGATACATTGAGCTTTATGAGGAGATGCTGAATCTCTGGTAATAATAATTTAGGTTTAAGTAAGTAAGCTAAATTTTATAATAAAGGAGAGCACAAACATGCGGTACAACTACCTGCCCGGAACCGGCCTGGAGGTGTCGGAACTCAGCCTCGGAACGATGATGTTCGGCTCGCAGACAAGCGACGCCGATAGCCAAAAAATCATGGATTACGCGTATGACCACGGTATAAATCTCTTTGACACCGCCGACCAGTACAATCAGGGGGAGAGCGAGAGGATAGTGGGTAAGGCGCTCAAGGGAAGAAGGAGTGATATCATTCTCGCGACCAAGGTATTCAACCAGATAGGCGAGGGCCGCAACGACAAGGGTCTATCCCGCCGGCATATAATAGACGCCGCAGACGCCAGCCTGAAACGTTTGGACACCGACTACATCGACATCTACTACCTGCACGCGCCGGACTATAACACAAAGCTCGAGGAGTCGCTGGGAGCAATGGACACGCTTGTCAGCTCCGGCAAAGTCCGTTACGCCGCTGTCAGCAACTACGCCGCCTGGCAGGTCGCGGACATGCTCGCCATCTGTGACAAGCGCTCATTCGCTTTCCCCATTGTCTCGCAGAATGTTTACAACGCCATAACGCGCGGGGTTGAAACCGAACTGGTTCCGTTCCTTGAAGCGCACTCGATGGGCATGATGGTATACAATCCCATAGCAGGAGGTATGCTCGCGGGCAAACATAAACCCGGAACCCCCGCCGAAAACACCAGATTTTCCAACGTGCAGGCGTATTATGACCGTTACTGGTCGGACGAGAACTTTACCGCAGTCGAAAAGCTCAGCGAAATAGCTTCGAATAACGGGATAGGCATCCTCGAACTCGCCATGAAATGGTGTGTCGGGAGGAAAACCGTATCCAGCGTCATCACCGGGGTGAGCAAGCTCTCGCAGCTCGAGCAGAACCTCAAATCGGTGGAAGGTGAGGCGTTGAGCAAAGAGGTCCTCGAGGCATGCGACGGCGTTTGGCGCTCATTGGCAGGAACCCGTTTCGCGTATAACAGGTAGAGGCTTTTCTTAACATAGCTTTTATTCTTGTCAGTTTCATTTTTAATCCCGTTGTCGTAACCTGTGAAAGCTGATATACGTATAAAGACCGTAATAACGATAATAATTGTATTTAACTACCTTTATGACTTATTCTCCTCGCGGATTTATAGTCTCAGGGTGTATTTGGAGTTTTCTATTTACAATACGCTGATTTGACGTTGTGTGGTTTTTCCTTTACACTTAGTTGGACTGTCTTGTTGGTCAAATAAGCAAAGTTTATGAAGGAGGCTTCGTTTGCCTTATAAAATAATCGCCGACAGCGGCTGCGATTCAACACCGGAAATCCGTGAGCGGCTCAACCTCACGCTTGTTCCTTTGAACATAACCCTAATATCAGGCAAAGAACACAAAGAGTACATCGATACGATAGATCTGGATATCGGCGCTATGCTCGACGACATGAAAAACAGCGATTCAATGAGAACCAGCTGTCCGTCGGTCACCGAATTCGCGAAACACATGTATGACCACGACGAGTGTTTCGTCATCACCCTCGCGAGCTTTTTAAGCGGTTCATATAACAGCGCGGTCGCGGCCAGGGAAACGGTACTTGAGGAATTCCCCGAAAAAAAGATATATGTTTTCGATTCGTTGAACGCCTCGGCGGGAGAACTCAGAGTCGCGCTTTATGTCCACGAACTGATCCGTGACGGATTTTCTTTTGAAGCGATAATAGAAAAAACCGAGATCTATATTGAGAATATGGCCACAGTACTGGTCCTCGAAGATCTCGGTAATCTCATTAAAAACGGCCGCATGAGCAAAATGGCGGAACGCGTCGCCTCCCTTTTGAATATCTACCCGGTACTTTTCAAGCGCAAGGTCAAGGAAATAAGCATGGCGGCGAAGGTGAGAGGACTCAACAACGCGTTCTCTCGTATGATAGGATATATCGGGGAATGGACCGCGTCCAAAGAAGACCGGTCATTGACGCTGATTCTCAGCCATTGTGACGCGCGGAACCGCGCACATGCAATAAGGAAGCGAATCCTCGAAAACTGCGATACCGTAAAAGATGTGATCATAACCCCTACAAGCGGACTTTCGGCGGTATATGCTAATCGCGGAGGAATAGTCATTTCTTTTGAAGCGGATCCGATATAAACTATAAGCCCGAATAAGTTCCGGGAGTATGAAATTATATTTTCCAAATCAGGTCTGATGCTTAATTATCGGGTCGTTATTCGGCTGTATAAAATCCGCAGCGTATCTTTGTTTTAACACATACCATCCCGCCGCTAATGCCATTATAAGCAGTGCGGTTTCGGTAATAATTACTCCGGAATACTTTGCAAGTACGACTCCGGTAATGTTGAATAACGTGTGCGCACTGACAGCATAAATATAATAATACCATTTTTTCAGCTTAACGCCTTTAAAAACAAGCATGGTCGCGAATACATGAAACAGCACAGCGGAGATACGTTCGACGATCCCTAAATATACATGACCCGGATTTACAGCAATCAGCTGAGCTTTAATGACTTCCAATGTCTGCAGCGGAACCGCAGTAAATAACACTCCGCTGCCTTTGTTGATGGACGCGCTGTATATGATATTATTAACATGGGTAAACCCCGAAAGCAATATCACTTCACAAAAAGCATGCCCTATCCCGAAGGAGATCATGTCCTTATAACTTCTGTTTCTTTTAAGCACAAAAACTCCGGCAAGACGCGCGGTTTCCTCAAACAATCCTGCGCTGAAACTCAGAAACAAAGTTATGAGCAGAAATTTATCGGCTAAAACCGCGTACCATTTATATCCGGACAATATGCCGAGGAGCGGTATGCGCAGTATCATCTGCGAGATAAAAAACGCGGCGGCCCCCAAAATCAAAGGCAGTCCGTTTGCTTTTCTTTTAATTGCCAGCACGACAAGAATTGCCACCGGCATAAGTAAGCAAAACACCGCGGCAATAACGAAGGATATAATGGTTGTATCAGGTATCATAAGCTTTTCCTGTACCGATTATTTTGATATTCCATCCGAGGTTTGTTTTTTGTTTCTTCGGTAATCGAGAAAATTCTGAAGGATTATCGAAGCGGCGGCGGCGTCAACTACCTGTTTTCGTTTTTTTCCTCTGGTATCCGTTTCGTTCATATATCGTATAGCGGTAATCGTACTGCCGCGTTCATCCCAAAGCGTTATGGGAATGTCTGTCCTGCTTCTGAGCGAATCGGCGAACGCTCTGCATTTTTTTGCCCGTTCCCCCTCGCTTCCATCCATATTGACCGGGAGACCTATTACAATCATACCGGCAGACAGTTCTTTTGCTTTGTTGATAACGTTCCCGGCAACCTTGTCTCTTTGCTTTTCATGAATAACACTGTCGGGGGTCGCTAATGTCTCAAGGCTGTCACATACGGCGATTCCGGTCCTCATATCGCCGAAATCAACCGCTATTATTCTCAAAGGCAACCCTCCTGAGGTTTTTTAGAAACGTTCCCATCAACCGGTTTCATGGTCGGGAACAGAATAACGTCACGTATGGAGGCGCTGTCTGTAAGCAGCATTACTAACCTGTCAATCCCTATCCCGAGCCCTCCGGTCGGAGGAAGCCCATACTCTAAAGCGTTAATAAAATCGTCGTCCATATCATTCGCGTCCTCGTCTCCGGCGGCCTTGAGCTCAGCCTGACGTATAAACCGTTCTCTTTGAACCTCAGGATCGTTGAGCTCAGAATAGGCGTTGGCGTATTCATGCCCCGCGATGAACAGTTCAAATCTCTGGGTGTATTCAGGGTCATTTTCAATGGTCTTAGCGAGCGGTGATATCTCCACCGGATGTCCTGTAATAAAGGTAGGTTGTATCAATTTTTCCTCACAATAACGCTCAAAGAAAAGATTAAGTATGTCCCCCTTACCATGCCGGGATTCGACCTCTATTCCATGCTGCTTCGCCAACGCTTTTGCCTGCTCAGCGGTGTCTATATCCTCCCAGTCAACTCCTGCAAATTTCTTCACCGCTTCTTTCATGGACATCCGGGCGAAAGGTTTGCTGAGGTCATATTCCACTCCCTCAACAACAGCGATACCATCCTCTCCCATCACCCTTTTCGCCGCGTTGCGTATCAGTTCCTCGGTCAGATCCATTATCTCTTCGTAGCCGACATACGCCCAGTAAAGCTCAAGCATGGTGAACTCCGGATTGTGTGTTGTGTCCATGCCCTCGTTCCTGAAAACCCTGCCTATTTCATATACCTTGTCAAACCCCCCCACTATCAATCTTTTTAGGGGCAGTTCAAGAGATATCCGAAGATGCATATCCAGCGAAAGAGCGTTGTGTCTTGTGACAAACGGACGCGCGGCAGCGCCGCTGGCAACCGAGAGCAAAACAGGTGTCTCAACCTCGAAGAACCCCAACGAATCAAGGTAGTTTCGCATCTCCTTGATGACCGCAGAGCGGGTGATAAACGTCTCCTTCACCTCGGGATTGACAATCAGGTCAACGTATCGCTGCCGATAACGCAATTCTATATCTTTAAGCCCGTGGAATTTTTCCGGCAGCGGCTGGAGCGCCTTTGCGAGCAGTTCTATATTTCCGGCGCGTATTGAGACCTCGCCTCTTCTGGTCACAAAAACCTCTCCGGTCACCCCTATGATATCCCCGATATCCCAATCCTTGAATTCGGAGTATACCTCATCCCCGACAATGTCGCCTCTTATATAGACCTGTATTTTCCCCGCGGAATCGGCGATGTCAATAAAATTCGCCTTTCCCATATCCCGCCAGCTGACTATCCGTCCGGCGACAGACACATTTTGCGTTTCGAGCGCGTCGTGGTCGAAACTTTCAAGGACTTCTCTCGTTTTAGAGGTTAGCGGAAAACTTGTTTTTACAAACGGATCACGGTTTTCCCGCTTCATCCGGTGCAGCTTGTCAAGTCTTATGGAGAATTGTTCCGGCCGCCCTTCGGCGTACTCATGCAAATTTCCTGTTTCTACGCTCATTATTCGCTCCTGTTTGCTTGCTGTTCCGACCTCCGGTGAACAAGCCGTTTTATCAGCTAAGGCCGGTCTGCTTGCCTATCTCCAATAGTTCATACCGGATGGTCATTCCCGACGGTACTGTTACTTCAAAACGCTCCCCGGCGACCTTCCCCATCAACGCCGACCCCACTGGGGACTCATCAGATATCTTTCCTTCGCGTATGCTCGCCTCATTGGAACTGACCACCGAATAATCCTCTATTTCATCGGTATCGAGGTCTTTGACCTTGACAGTGCATCCTATTCCGACCGAGTCGGTCGACAGTTCGCTGACATCTATTATCTTGACATTATTAAGAGTTTTTTCAATATAAGCTATTCTGCTCTCAAGCATGGCTTGATCGTTTTTTGCCTCGTCATATTCACTGTTTTCGGAAAGATCCCCGAAAGACAGCGCTACCTTGATTTTCTGCGCGACCTCTTTACGGCGGACCGTCTTCAGAAACTCAAGTTCCTGCTCAAGAGCTTTAACACCTTGTAAACTCATCAGTATCTCTTTTTTCAAATCCCTCACTCCTCACTCAGTAACCCGAAATGTAATTAAGAGTCTAACCGGGATTTCCCCGGTTAGACACATTAAAGATAAAATAACAGAAGCTATTATATGATAACACCCTTTTGGTGTCAAGAAAAACGGGAAACTTTTGGTATCTGCAGCATTAAAAAAGCTCGATCCGCGTAGTTTCCGCCTCTTGTCATATCATCGAGTTTAGCACTTCCACGGCCTTTTTTAACTGTGGGTCGAGTCGCTCATCCGGCATATAATCTGAAAAAACATATCCTTCCGAGTCCACCTCATAGTCGGGTTTTATCCCGACGCGATCAAAGCTCCCTAAAACCGGAGTGTTGAGGATAGCGATGGTGAGGTCAAGAGCGGAACCGTCTGAGAGCATCGAAAGCTGCTGAAGCGTACCTTTTCCGTAGGTCACCATCCCCACAATCTTGCAATTATCCTGATCTCCGAGAACCCCGGCAAATAATTCTGAAAATCCTATTGTGTTTTCGTTGACCAGAACCACAATAGGTATCGAGATGTTTGTTCCGTCGGATGTGTACAGCGTCTTAGTCGTTCCGTCGGCAAAAGTTCCGGTTATCATGGCTCCTACCGGAGTCAGCTTTGCCAGCATATTGGCTACCGAGTCGAGGTCATACCCTCCATTGGTGTCCCTGAGATCGATGATCAAGCCTTTGACGGATTCTGTTCTCAGCATCAAACTCAACGCCATCGAAAACTGGTTCTCGGTATTGTCATTGAATGTTTTTATGCGTATATACCCGACGCCCTCGATACCTGTATCCGCGAAAACGACCGCGGTCTCAATCAGTTCACGCGTCAGTTCAATTTCCGTTTCTTCTCCGTCTCTGGTATATGTTATCATGACCTTGCTTCCCGCGGCTCCGCGAAGCCGCGACACAGTTTCGTCATATCCGTTTTCAAGAATATTCCAGCCTTCTATACTCACGATGGTGTCTCCCTCAAGAAGTCCCAATTCTGCGGCGGAGGACCCCCTTCGAATATTTGTCACCGTGATATATCCATTCGCGTTCTTTTCGGGTTCAAATCCCAAAGATATTTCCATACCTTTCGTCGACTCATTCCGCCGGATAACCTGAGTAGGGGAAAGATATATCGAGTCCCGGTCTCCCAACCCGCTTATATACCCCATTGAAATGGCGTCATAAAGCCGGTGTTCATCTATATCAAAATAGTGGTTCGCGCGCACAATGCTATCTATTTCAGAGAGTTTGTTGTACATCGCGGCGCGTTCTTTTACATTTAAAACCTTCTGGTCAAACAGACGCATTGAAAATATCATGGTGACCGAAAAGGTTATGGTGACCGCCATGAGGACAAGTGCCACCATGACGCCGACCGAGATTCTTCTGTTCATGCTGCTGCCGTATTCCTTCCGACCGGGATTCCCGGTATGATTCAGAGCTTTGTACTAATCAGGTTATCCGTTAGCGGTAAATATAGTCATGGGGTCGAGTTTTTCCCCTTTAAGTCTTATCTCAAAGTGAAGGTGAGGACCCGTAGAGTTGCCGGTCGAGCCCACAGCTCCGATAACGGTGCCTTGCGAGACCTTCTCCCCTTCCACTACATATATCGCGGAAAGGTGACCATAAAGCGTCATATATCCGCCTCCATGGTCGATTATGATATAGTATCCGTAACCGTATGACCCATAGACGACAGTGGTTACCTTTCCTTGATTTGAGGCTATGATCGAAGCTCCGTAGACCCCGCTGCCCGCGATATCTATCCCGGTATGAAAGTTTGACTGCCCGTAGAGCGTACGCCAGCCATAGGGTGACGTGATACGACCGAACCCCGGCAACGGCCATTTAAAGATTCCGCCCACGTAAGGTTCATCACTGTAGGCTGCCATCTTTTGATTTATCTCCGCCTGAGCCTGTTCGAGTCTCAACATATACTCGTCAATAGCCGCTTGTGTCGCCCAGCGCTCAGCTTCCGCATAGGACAGATTTTCCTGTGTTTTCCAAACGAGCAGCGCAGCTTCCTCTTTTTGGGCCTCGTAATCCTCCATCTGCGTTTCTTTGTCGGCAAGATCCCGATTTATACTGTCCCGCAGATTTTCCACCTTCTGACGGATAGCCGCAATATTATCTATAAGTTCAGTATCGTGCTGAGCCATCTTTGTCATAAGCTGACCAATGACAATTGCGTCTGAAAAACTGTCGGCGCCGAATATTACAGAGAGCGGCGTCGCGCTGTCGTTCATGTGCAGATATCGCAGCCTTTTTCCGAAAATCTCGTAAAACTCCCTCAAATCCCTTTCCCGGGCATCGAGCTCCTGCTGTGCCGTCGCCAGCCTTATCGTGATTATTTCAATCAGCTCTTTTGTTATATCCATAAGGCGCATTATATCATCAAGCCGTTCCTGATACTGCTCAAGCAGCAATCTGTTTCTCTCCACCTCGTTTTCAATAGCGTCGAGTTCCTGCTGTTTTTGATTTATTTTGTTAACGAGGTCCTCTTTTTCCGCTTTGAGCTCGTCTATAGTCTTTGCCGATCCCAAACCTGTGGGCAGCATTGTAAACAGAAATATAAACGTTAAAAGCAGAGCGGTAAATCTCTTCATGCTCATCTTTTTGCTCCGTGAACAACTATACTTTCAGATGTTTTCTTATAGCCCTTGAACTTCCGAAAGCTCCTATAATGATACCTCCGCCGAAAAATCCCGCTGATAGCCAAAGCCATATATCCGCAAACGGTATCAGCTGATCGGCTACCGACGCTACCCATTTGATACTCGATGTTTCAAATACTTTTATTATCCCGATATATATACCGTACATCATCGCGAGAGAAAATACCGCGGCTGTAATCCCCACAAAAATACCCTCGACGATAAAGGGCAGTCTGATGAACCTGTTGGTCGCCCCGACATATTTCATGATATTGATTTCTCTTCTTCGGGCAAATACCGTAAGACGAATTGAGTTTTGTATAACGACTATCGAGGCAAGTATAAGAATGACGACAACGACCCCCCCGAATATCAATAATGCTCTTTCCAGCCCGGTTAACGTTTCTACAACCTCGGTCATGGCGTTTATCTGCTCCACCCCGGGCATGACCGATAACTCCGAATAAACCTCCTCTGTCATGCTGATATTCCCTAGTTTTACAAGGTAAGAAACCGAACAAGGATTTTTAACCGCGTAAGGATTATTATCATCCTCAATGTATCCGTCAAGTATACCGGCGTTGTCACCGAGAATCTTTCTGGCTTCTTCCAGAGACTCTTCCTTTCCGATAAACCTGAACTCGGCCACGGCGGGTATCGAGCCCAGCCTGCGTTCTATGCTCTCAATCTCAGCGTCGGTCACTTCGTCATACAGGAATATCCGCATCTCATTCTGACCTTCAACGCT
>Ga0082212_10004997_pt1 | contig 18263 bp, 15 predicted proteins | sample TergutNt197P3_FD_71548 | JGI IMG/M metagenome (GOLD analysis project Ga0082212, IMG submission 71548) | Neocapritermes taracua P3 segment gut microbial communities from Petit-Saut dam, French Guiana - Nt197 P3 | ecosystem: Host-associated > Arthropoda: Insects > Digestive system > Gut ...
TCCATGTCGTCAAAGGAAAAACGGAAAATATTTACGTCTGAACCTAATACGATGGAAAATCCGAAAAGGACGGAAGATTCTCTGGGGAACTTGGGGACGGACTGAAGAGCGATTTTCGTTCCCCCGCCATCCCCTAGTCAAACGGCTGTTTTTGGGGACAATATCTATCGCGTCTGTAAACATTTTCGTTGCGACGTTCGATCAGTCGGATTGCGTCATACTAATATTGTGTTGAAATTTTGTCTCGAAGTCCATGTTGCGGCGGTCGCCATGTGGCCGTACCCCCCTTCGTGGTTCTTCGTGTCCTTCGTGGTGAAAATTGAAATGGTGTTAGAGAAAAAGTAAAAACAATGGAAAACATCAAAAATTACGAATCCATGACAAAATTGGATTTGCCCGATACAGAACGGCAGCAAATATCCGCCGCTATCGACATGTTGATCGACGGTTTTGCAACGCTCGCAAGCATCAACACCGAGGGCGTGGAACCCCTGGTGACGGTGTTGGACGTGCAAAACGTGTTGCGGGAAGACGTCAGTATGAAGATGATCTCGCGCGAGGAGCTTTTGGCCAATGCGCCGATGCAATCCGATGGTTACTTCCAAGTTCCTAAGACCTTATAACCCGGAGGAAATGCGTGGCCTTTTATATTACGGATTACAACGTAACCGAGCCCCATGCCGTTGCATTGGAAGACTGCATTATGAAAAAGGGCAGTCCGGCGACAGCAGGTTCGAAAATGCTGGAAAACTTTGTCTCGCCGTTTGATGCGACCGTCGTTGATCGTTTGCGTGACGTCGGGATTCCGATTTCCGGTAAGACACGGATGCCAGAGTTCGGCATCAGCGGGTTTTTCGCCGACAAACCGGAGGAACTTTCCGGTTCCGTTCGGGCGGTTGTTGAAAATGCCATACCATTTTGCCTGTGCAACGACGTGTTTGGACTGTACCGTCGCCAAGCTGCCGAAAACGGCTTGTGCTATATTCATCCGACTTATGGAACGGTGTCACGATATGGATTGATTCCGCTTGCTTCGTCGATGGATCAAATCGGCGTTTTATGCAGGGACATGGCCGACGGCTTTTCGCTCCTTGCGACGATTGCCGGACATGACCCCAACGACGGTGCCATGTTTCCCGAGAAAAATTATCACTATCAAAAAGTGGAAAAAGACATGACCGTGTGCGTTCCTTCCGCGATTGTCAACCTGACGGATAAACACACACAAGACTGCATTCGCGATTTTGCAGAAAAATTCAACGTCGTGGATGAACCACTGGAATATTTTGATGTATATCAGCAGACGATAACAATTTTGAGTTGTGCCGAAATCAGCAACAACATCAGTCGTTACGACGGCATTAAATTCGGTTATCGCTCTCCAAACAGCCCCAACCTGGAAAGTTTATACACAAAAACACGCACCGAGGCTTTCGGACTGGAAACGAAATTGGCGGCCATCATGGGAGCGATGGTGCTGTCGCATGAGCATTACGCTCCCTACTACGAAAAAGCGATGAAGATTCGCCGATTGATCAAGCAATCGTTACGTTTTGATAAGTATGACGTCATCGTCTTGCCGACGGCGAGCGATTGCGGCGTGGCCGCCCTCCCGGCGTTGGCCGGGTTGCCTGCGATTTCATTTTCGTATCAGGGTTGCGGCATTCAGTTGGTGGCCAACGTCAAAAATGAAAACGCATTATTAACGGTATATGAGGTGTCGCAGTCATGAAATACGAAGTGGTGATGGGCTTGGAGGTTCATGTGGAACTTGCCACGGAATCAAAGTTGTTTTGCGGATGTTCGGCGAAATTTGGAGCGGCGGCCAATGAGAATGTGTGTCCCGCCTGTGCCGGTATGCCCGGTATGCCTGCCGTGACGAACAAGAAGGCCGTCGAGTTGGGCATGGCTGCCGCGATCGTCACGAACAGCGAAATATCGCCGGTGATGACCTTCGACAAGAAAAACTACTTTTATCCCGACCTGCCGGCAGGGTATCAAATCACACAATGGTTTGCACCGATTTGTCGCAACGGTTGGGTCGAAATTGAAACATCGTCGGGGACAAAAAAGATCACGCTCAAGCAGATTCATATTGAAGAAGACGCCGGAAAGCTGGTGCATGACACCAGAACCGGTACCTCGCTGGTTGATTTTAACCGGACCTCCGTGCCGTTGGTTGAGATTGTCAGCAATCCGGATTTTCGCACGGCGGAAGAGGTCGTCGCGTATTTGGAAAAACTGCGGTCGCTGTTGAGTTTTGCGAACGTTTCCGATTGCAAGATGCAGGAAGGTTCCATGCGCTGCGATGTGAATATTTCCGTCCGTGAGGCAGGTTCCGACAAGCTGGGTACCCGTACCGAGATCAAGAATATGAACTCGCTGAAAGCCATCACAACTGCAATTGCTTACGAATCCGAACGCCATAAGGACGCATTGGAAACCGGCAGCGAAGTGTTGGTGCAGGAAACACGCGGTTGGAACGACAATAAAGGCGAAACCTTTGCCATGCGCGAGAAAGAAAACGCCGTGGATTACCGTTATTTTCCCAACCCTGAGTTGATGCCGATTGTGATCGGCGAGGAATGGATGGCGTCCGTCCGCGCCGCGCTCCCTGAGACGGCACAAGATAAGTTTCTGCGTTTGACCGGAGAGTTGGGGTTGTCGGCTTATGACGGCAGAATCATCACCGGAAGCAAAAGACTGTCTGAAATATTTGACGGAACGATGAAATTTTTTGGCAAGCCCAAGGAAGTGGCCAATTGGATCATCGTTGAACTGTTGGCCATTGCCAAAGGCGACAACAAGGGCGAGAATGATATTGACATTGACTGCCAAAAGTTTGCACAGTTGATGGAGCTTGTGGACAACAAGACGATCAACCGCAATATGGGCAAAAAGCTGCTTGCTCTCGTGTTGGAGGAGGGCGTTGATCCGGTCGCATACATTGACGCCAACAAACTTGGGATGGTCAGCGATACGGACGTGATTGCTACGGCAGTTCAAGCGGTCATTTCGGAAAACACGAAGCCTGTCGATGAGTACAAAGCCGGAAACCAAAAGGCATTCGGATTTCTTGTCGGTCAAGTCATGAAAACGTTGGGTGGAAAAGCCGATCCCCAGGTTGTCAATCGTATTTTGACGGACATGCTGGAACAAGATGTGCTTGGCCAATAGGTTGACGTTGCTTGCGATGCCGTCAATATCGACACTTTTTGCATCGTTGTGGTCAACTTTGCCCTTGAAAATATTGCCGGTAGAAGTCACGCCAGGATTTCAACCGGCATTGAGTCTGATGGTCGTGACTTCGTCATCGTCGTCGTCCGACGCGCGGAGCAATTTGAGGTTGGGCTGCTGTACAGGGCGACAGTAACGTCCCTCACGAAGAATGCCGCGTGCGGTACTGGCGAAAAAACGTATCAATTCCACAACCGCCCCTTTGGTGAACTTTTCTTCAAGCGTTTTCATAATTTCACGCCAAGGCCGTTGGCTGCGGAAAGCAATATGATAGGCTTCCTTGAGTTGCTTGATGTCTTCTGCCGAAAAGCCGCCGCGTCGCAACCCGATCATATTCAGGCCGACGATGTTGCTGGTCAAGCCATCGACCGTAACGAACGGCGGAACATCCTGCGTGATATGGGCTTGACCACCAACCATCGCATACTCACCGACACGGCAAAATTGGTGGACGCCGACTGCTCCGGAAAGATTTGCCTTGTTACCAACGGTAACGTGACCGGCAAGCATCGCGTTGTTGGCCATGACGATGTTGTTGCCCAAGCGGCAATCGTGTGCGACATGGACGTTGACCATCAGAAGGTTATTGTCGCCAATGATTGTTGCGCCGGATTCCTTCATGGCACGGTGGACAGTGACATTTTCGCGGAAGGTATTCTCCGAGCCAATGGTCACAATTCCGCATTCCTCGGGCACGGCAAGGTGTTGCGGCAGGCCGCCGATGACGGTTCCTTCGCAAAAATGATTGTTTTCTCCGATGACCGTTCCTTCTTTGATGCTGACTCGGGCTTCGAAAACACAACCATCGCCGATCTCGACGCCTTTTTCAATAACACAAAACGGACCAATCACAGATCTGTGACCGATTTTTGCCTTGGGACTAACCGATGAGAGCGGGTGAATTTGCACGTCCTTGCCTCCATTTTTGAAAGAAACATCCATTTTCAGTGAATTCCGTGTCTATTGTCATAAACGGTTGACAGCATACAATATTTCTGTGAATAAGAAAAGGTCGATTTGTGAAATTTTTCGTTTCAATGATATTGAAAACGCAAATCCTCCGTCAAAAAATCATTCGACTCTTGGGCTGTCCGTGAGAAAGACCTTGAAATTTTCACGTTTTCGTGGATAATACGGTAGTTCGTCATTGTGATCAAGAATCTGTCTTGAAACAATTATGATGATTGGCTGTTGATTTCAAGTGAAAAAGGAGTTTGATCGTGTTTGTTGCCGCTTCCAGCCGATGTTTTCCCAATCTGCCGGTCAAGGAATCCCTAAACAAACTTGCGGATTTGGAATACACGGCCGCCGAACTCATCGTCGGCAAAAATACTGAATCAAATCTGATCCTCCCTGAATCACAGGAGCAATTTGACGACATTGTGCTGTTTTGCCGCATGTCACGGCGAATTACGCCGGTTGCCATTTATTTTGACTTCGAGCCGGAAGACCCGCAGTTTATTAGAAGCTTTGAACTCTGTTCCCATATAGCCAAAGTTGCCAAAATTGTACAGATTACCATAAAATCTTCCGAATCAGGAACGCCATTCAATGCAGAGGTTGAGAGATTGCGGTATTTGGTGGAAATAGGTAATAAACATGGGCTTGTCGTCGGCATTGCGACGGAAATCGGGCGTATGAGTGAAGACCCTGACTCGACGAAGAGTTTGTGCAAAAGCGTTCGCGACCTTTCCGTGACGCTTGATCCGAGTCATTATATTTTCGGCCATGCGAAACCCAAGGAATATGATCATCTTTTTGAATACGTCAGCCACGTCCGGCTTCGTGATACGACGAAGAACAAGTTGCAAGTCCAGATTGGGCAAGGGATTCAGGAGTACAACAAACTGGTGATCCAACTGAATAAGGTCAATTACCGCCGCGCCTTGTGCGTCGATCTCGCCCCATTGTCGGGACTCGACCAAGACGCCGAAATGCGAAAAATGCGTCTGTTACTGGAAAGTCTGCTTTAAATTGTATCATACGAGACGGCGGTCACGGCGTGACCACCGAATCAGAGCCGCAATCGTAAAATTGCGATTCCTGCTCCAAGAAACCTAATCCAACCAGACAGTCCGCATCAGCGTATCGATTTCCGGGGCGTCTTTTTTCAGTTCGCCGCGATTGAAGGGGAAAAAATCATTGACGCCGAAGAACACTTCCGTAAATTCGGCGAAAAACTCCTTCTGGTCGGTCAAAGCGTAGTGTTTCGTTTCGTAACCGTCGATGTGCAACGTTTTTTGGTATTTGCCATCGTCAACGAGTTTCTGCCAGGCTTTCTTGATTGCCGGATTCTCGAAACCGTCTTCGAGAAACTGATCGTGATAGGCGTGTGCCAGTTCATGCAACATGAACCACGGTTGAATGCGGTGAATGCCTTTGGACGAATAATACGCGGCATCCGGCAGATGGACGCATTTGGCCAACGATACCGAATACCCGTTGTTGCGCAACCATCCCCGACTCGGATGATACTGCGGCGAAACCAGTTTGCCGTGCGTCAAGTCCAAGCGAATTTTGACCGTCCGCAGTTGTTCGACTTTCGACTCCGGAAGTTGAAAGGCGATCTGAAACAGTTGGTTCGACAGCAAACGCAAGGCCAAATCACCGAGTTCCGTGTTCTCTACCAGCAAACGATCGTCGATTTCAACCGTCCAACCCTCGATGTCCCGGACGGTGTGCGATGTCGGTTTGGCCGGTTCCGGTTTGTCTTCATCGGCAATGGTCATCGTTGTCAGAACGAAAAGCAACAGCGGCAGCGAAAAAAGATGTTTCATGGGATGATCCTGCTGTGAGTTTATGTGGTTGTCTTACATTTCCGCATCCATGTAGTCGTCCTCATTGATGGTCAGGTCGATCATTTCTCGCGAGAGTGGCACGACCAACGAGTAGGTCACGATGCGTTCCTGTTCATCATCACTCGACAACAGCCCGCCGATCAGAGTCGGTTTGTAATTCTTGCGGCGAATCGAAAGCCGGATTTCAATCGCCAGCGGCAATTCGCCGTTTTCTGCGTCCATGTCCCATGAGTTCAACCATTCCCCTTCGAGAGGCGAATGGTCCGGGTCGTCATTGATATAATACAAAAACTCGATCTTGTCCACTTCCGGGGCGAGTTGCTCGTCGTATTCCGTCATATAATAGGCCGCGTCCAAGCCCATTTCCACGGCGTAATCCATGATCGCGCGGTTCATTTCCCGATAGTACAACCCGTACTGCAAGTTCGAAGAATTGAGCAACCCCTGGCGGTAACGTTCCGGCTCGACGCTGGAACCTCTTTGCCGCAACTGAAATTCCTCGTCACCTTCGGTCGTTCCCGTTTCGTAACCCAGATAATACAACACGGTCTTTTGTCCGCACGAGACGAGGTCGAGTTCCGAAATGTACTCCTCGTCATCTTGATTGTAAGAGTAATTGTAAGGGTCTTCCGCTTCATACGTAAATCGTTCGCCGGGAATTGCCCGATACGTGTCAATTTGAATCCAATTCCGACCGCCGTAAATACCAAGCTTCGTTCCGACGATGTCATTATCGAAGTAGTCGTAACCGTCCTCGTAGTACGATTCGTCGTCGTAGTATTCGCTGTCGGTTTCCGTGTCGTCGTATTCCTCGTACTCGTCTTCCGATTCGCCGGTACTTGCAGCGTTTTCATTCTGATCAGGAGTGAGCATGACATGGCGGATGTCATTGGCGATCCGGTTCAGCAACACCCGGGCAAGTTGGGCTTCCTCGACTTGCAGGCGATTTTGAAACTCGTTCCGCAAGTGCGTGTTGAGTGCCGTGCCGATGAGCGTCATCAAAGTCAAAATCAACGCCAACGAGAGCAAGACTTCAAACAGGGTGAGTGCCGCTCGTTTTGATGATCGAAATGTTGTCAAGGATTTGCTTTTCATAAAATCAATTTCAACGCGGAACACGATGAACGCAGAGTTTTCATCATTCTGCGATTTGAACTCTGTCACCATTCTTTTGCCACGAAACCTTCCGGCGGTGTAATAATATCGACCGCTTCACCGGACTGGACGATGACGTACAAACCGTTTTCCTGGGCAAATTCGGCGGCTTCGTTCTTGACAACTCCTCCGGCCACCGCTCCGATATAACGCTTCATGTTGCCGGAACCCCGTGCATCGACAAAACGACGATATTTTTGTAAGCGTCCGATATGTTCGCGAACATCTGCCGTCTCCAGCGTGGTCTTGACTTCGATGAGAATCGCAATATCGCCATTGTCTAAAAACAAATCAATCTCGCCGGCAATGCCTAATTTCTTGTTCTTGAAAGACCGATGGGGGCAACATTCCGTTACTTCGTAACCGAACACCTGGAATTTGTCAACGATATTTCCTGCAACCATATTTTCGACGATTTGTCCAACACGCGCACTAAGAAACCCAATTTTCTTGTCGGTTTTCTTCATTTGCTCATCGGTTTTCTTTTGTCGCTCGGCGACTTCCTTTTGTTGCTCGGCGACTTCTTGAAACTTCCGGTCCGTTTCCCGAGACATTTCCCTCATCTGTTCTCGAGTTTCATGGAACTGTTCTCGAGTTTCACGGAACTGTTCTCGAGTTTCACGGAACTGTTCTCGAGTTTCACGGAACTGTTCTCGAGTTTCACGAAACATTTCAAGCACTCTTTCGTAAGTTAATGGGATATGTTGCTCAGACATTGTTATTCTCCGGTCTAGTCAATACTATTTTCAAAAATGTGAACAAAAGGATAGAAAAACCAGGTGACCACACAACCTTCAGTATCCGCTTTGGTTCGCGGCTCGTTTGAGTTTTTTATCGTCACATCAATAACCATTTTAATCACCGCCCCGGCCTGTACCGTCACCGCCTGTACCGCCATCCGAGTTACCACCGCCACCACCTGTGTTGCCGCCGCCATTTTCCGTTGTCGAACTGTCGGACGAAGCGGCTACCTCTTCGAGTATCTCGTTGGCCATGGCCTTGTCGAGCATCCAGCGCACCAGCCGACACGATGCCGGTTGGCGAACGGAATTCGGCAAGTATTGCGTGACGGTCACGGTGACTTCGAGCAAGCCGTAATCGTCCAGCGTATAGATTTCAATCGAATACGTCCATTTGTAGTCGTCGCCGTAGTTCGAGTAATTGGAGTAATTCGCGTAAGAAGTGCCAATATCGTCGAAGTCTGTCACGGGATCATACACCGGTTCATCGAACACGGATTCAAATTCGATGATACCGCTCGTGAGCCGTGCCATGATGCTTTCGCATAAAAGTTGTGCCTGCGTCGTGTCACGGGCGGAAACGGCACTCGTCGAACTGAGCCGCGAAAGATTGGCAATCACCGCCAGCGAACCGGCCAAAATCACGAGCGAGAGGATAATTTCGAGCAAGGTCATCCCCAGTTGCGTGCGTTGACATGGTGTTCGTCGGGATGGAGTTGAAATCATGGCATCGTCCTCGTCACGGTGGCGTCAAGATAACCTTCGTAATTGGCCTCGGAACCGACGGAACCGACCGCCACCGCCCCGGTCAAGCCGCGCAAATGCATCTCAATACAGCGTGCCTGGTCGTTTTTGATCAAAATCGTCGCCGTCGATGTCGTGCCGTCGGGGTAAAACAGAATCGGCTTCGACCAACTCCCGTCCCCGCTGCTGAAGGAATAATTGTCCAACCCCTCGTAATACCGGCCACGAGCGTCCGGTTTGACATAACAGTCGGCAAAGAAGCAGTTTCGCGCCAACTCCGTCTTGAGGGAAAGGCTCAACGGGGTTTCGCCGTATTCCATATCCGGTTCGGGCAGGTAATAATCTTCCCGGGTCAGTTCGTTCGGGTCAATCGTCTTGTCCCAGATCGGATCGTCGCTGAAACTGTACGTTGAACGGTTTGGCTCGTCGAATTTCGCCGAAAAATGAGCATCCAGCACGCGGTCAACCCGATACTCGTTGGCACCGTACGCAAATCGAAAACAGTAAATATGTCCGTCTTCCATCGCCTTGATCCGCAGACGCACCCATTCCGCACGAATATCATCGGACGACTGCCGAATGCGATAATTCGCCAGTAAACCCGCCGTGAACCCAATCGACAGCGTCGCAATGACCACCATAATGGTCATGACGAGCATGACTTCGATTAGCGTTAAACCTCTATTGTTTAATGAGTTGCGTTGCATTTTATGATTCGCGAGGGATTGGACGCTTCAAATGATCTTACAATCTATTATAAACACCAGTATAACCCCCAAGTGGCCAAAATTGGAACGTTATTTTCATAATTGGAAAGTTTTGCCAGCCAAACCATTTTTTTACCCCTCCCTCCCCAAGCCCCACCATTTCCCAAGTTCCTCCTACAATCTGTTCCCCCGTTGTCATTTTTGTGCTATATTATCATTCATCAGGTTCGATTTTGTCGATTTTTTCACCCGTTTTGCCGAAAGTGACGGTTTTAACCAAAAAAGTGGAATGTTTACTTTTCATTTTTTATGTCTCGGGACATAAACGTTTCACCTTTGCTTCGTAACATTTCACCTTTGCTTCGTAACATTTCACCTTTGCTTCGTAACATTTCACCTTTGCTTCGTAACATTTCACCTTTGCTTCGTAACGTTTCACCTTTGCTTCGTAACATTTCAGAGTCGTCTCGTAACGTTTCAGAGTCGTCTCGTAACATTTCAGAGTCGTCTCGTAACGTTTCAGAGTCGTCTCGTAACGTTTCAAAGCCGTTTCTTGTGATTTCAAAGTGCTTTTGATTTCTGCACTTTGTTCTTTGAACTTCCCCACTCGCCCATGCGTGAAACCTGGGGACGGACTGGCCGCTCCGCTTACTGCGTGCGCGGCTCTGATTGCGTAAAAAAACCTTATACCCTTCGCTTTTTGCGAAGTCGCGCCGCACCAAACATCCCCAAACCGATGATCGACCAGGCGAGCAGGGTTCCCGGTTCGGGAACGGTGCCTGGTTCAGTGCCGGGATCCGTCCCGCCGCCGTCACGTCGCACCAAATAGAGCACGTCACCGGCCGAAGTCCAAACCGTCGAAGCATTGCCGTTGGCGTCAAACACAAGTTGCGATTGCTCCAAGTTCATTGCATAGATGGCATAGTTGTTATCCACCCATGCAGGATACTCGGTATTCAGATTATAAGACGTCATCCAAAGCCCTGGTAGAGCCGTTTCAGTGATCATGGAACTCAAAACCCCATTGGAAAACCATGTCGTTTCGCTACTGCCGCGTCCCGCCAGGAAGCGCATGGCTTCGTATAATTCCGCCATCAACGCATCGTTCCAGTTGTTATAAGCACCGGTTGCGTACTTTGTGTATAAATACGCAAGCCCTATGGTGACCGGTGTTCCGTCGGACAATCGCGTTAAGCCGTTGTCATAACTCAGACTTCCTCTGAATTCTTGATTTTGAGGCAATGTCGAAGTCAACGAAAAAGAGGAAAAATACAGATCGTTACCGAAATAATAGCCTGTACCGCCCATCAGTGTGCGAAACATTCCAATATCCCAAGGCCGGCTGGGATCAACCATACCCGCTCGATCTGACGCATAGCCGCTAAGATTTAAATCGAAACCTCTTGCACTGACATCAATGACATTGATTGCCGGTCCTGTTCCCTGGGCAATAAAGCCGGGATGATAATTCCCGTTGAAAGTATTAAAATTCTGGGCAAACTGTGCCGGATTAAAATCCGCCCGAGCGGAGGTCTGCAACATGACAAAAACAATGGTCGCAGACAAAAGTCCGATAATCTTTTTGTTCATTTTTCACTCCTTCTTGATGGAAAGGCTTGCATTTTTCTAATATTGCAACAACAATAACAGTATAGTAGTAACCATATCGACATCGGCTGACAATCGGAACAGCACCCATTGTGCAGTCGAAGGATGATTGTCAAGATTCCGGTAATATTCCGAATAGCATACAGGATTTTGTGTCGAATTTTCCAACAATGCGCATACATCACTAAATATTACACTAATGTAATACTTTTTTCAACACTTATTTAATAAACAAAAATGAAAAATCACATTAAAACTAATTTCGTGTTAGTTCTCTCATTTTTCACTTTCAGTACCCTGCCCGAAGTGATGTCTGGGCTTCAAGCTTCAGGCTTCAGGCTTCAGGATGAAGTGGTGAACTACAAGCCTGAAGACAGAAGCCTAACCGTCGAGCGGATTTACGCGAGTTCTGAGTTCAACGAACGGGGACCGCGTCAAAGTTGGTACTCGGAAGGGGCGACCTTTCGCGTCGAAGAAAGCGGCAGTGTTTATCTTGAAGACCCCATTTCGGGCGAACGTGAGTTATTAATTGATGCAAAACAATTAACGCCGTCGGAACGGTCAAGTGCCCTTTCGTCCCAATCGATGACCTTTTCCGATGACCGCACAAAACTGCTACTCTATACGAACACGCGGCGAGTCTGGCGGCAAAATACGCGCGGCGATTATTGGGTACTTAACCTGCAAGACAACTCGCTGGTCAAACTCGGCGGCGATGCGGAAGAAGCAACGTTGATGTTCGCCAAGTTTTCGCCCGATGCAACGAAAGCGGCTTATGTCCGCGCGAACAATATTTACGTCGAAAACCTTGCGACGCACGAAATCACAGCCCTCACCACAAACGGCGGCGTGCGTTACATCAACGGCACGTTCGACTGGGTTTATGAAGAGGAGTTTGACTTGAGGGACGGGTTTTGCTGGTCGCCCGACAGTCGTAGCATTGCCTTTTGGGAACTCGACACCGAAGGCGAGCCGATTTTTACAATGATCGACCACTTGAGCGAAAAATTTCCCGTAACGCAGCAGTTTGCCTACCCGCGAGCCGGTGACACGAACGCAGCGGCACGAGTTGGCGTCGTTTCGGTCGATACGAGCGAAACGATTTGGCCGAATATCCCCGGCGACCCTCGCGACAACTACATCACTAACCTGCACTGGCTCAAAGGTGACGTTTTCGGCGATATGGCCGGGCGATTGCTCGTCGTGCAACAATTCAACCGTCCGCAAAATGTGATGACGCTATACTGCGTCAACCTTGCGACGGGAACGGTCGAACCGTTGTTGACCGACCGCGACGACGCCTGGATCGATTTGACGCCGATTCGCTGGCTGCCGGACGGGAAACGCTTCGTTTGGCAGTCGGAACAAAGCGGTTGGCGGCGTTTGTATCTCACCGAAACGGCCTTCGACGGCAAAGCGTTGCGTGTGGTGCAAACAACCCCACTCACACCGGATGGTATCGACATGATCGACTTCGTTGCCTTTGACTACACAACCATCGGCGATGCCAAAACCGAGAGCGGCATTTACTTTTACGCCTCGCCGGATAATGCGACGCAGCGTTATTTGTATCGTATCGATTTGAACGGAGGCGACTGTCGCCGAATCACGCCGCCCGGCTTGCCGGGAACGAACACCTATCGTATTTCGCCGGACGGACAATTCGCGGTACACCAATATTCAACGTTCGACACACCGCCGGTGGCAAATCTGATACGCTTGCCGTCGCATGAGGTGGTGCGAAATCTTACCGACAATCAAGCGTTACGGGACAAACTCGCGACGCTCGACCTCGGACGCAACGAGTTGTTCCAAGTGACGACCCAAAGCGGCGTGACGCTCGACGGTTGGGCAATTTTCCCGCCGCAATACGACGCGAACAGCCCCGAAAAGCATCCCGTCATTGTTTACGTTTATGGCGAACCGGCAGGTCAAACCGTGCAAGACCGTTGGGGCGGCGGCAGTTATCTTTGGCACCAGATGTTCGCACAACAAGGGGCGGTTGTTATGAGTTTCGACAATCGCGGAACGCCGGCACCCAAAGGTCGCGAATGGCGCAAGTGCATTTACCGCAAGCTGGGGCTGTTCGGCCCGCAAGATCAGGCCGAAGCCATGCGCGTCATGCTCGAAGCGAATCCGAAACTCGATGCAGATCGCGTGGCAATCTGGGGCTGGAGCGGCGGCGGTTCCTCGACCTTGCACGCCATGTTCCAACATAGCGACGTGTTCAAGGTCGGAATTGCCATCGCCGCCGTTCCCGACGAATTGAACTACGATACGATTTACCAGGAACGTTACATGGGCAACCCGGCCGACGATGCAGCGGAAGTTTACCGTCTGTGTTCGCCGGTAACTTACGCCAAAAACCTCACCGGCGATTTGCTTATCGTGCATGGCACGACCGACGACAATTGCCACTACCAAACCTTTGACCAATTGATCGACTCGCTGGTCAAACACGGCAAACAGTTCCGCATGATGTCTTACCCTTCGCGTTCCCACGGCATTTTTGAACGCGAAGGCACCACGTTACACCTGCGCACGCTGATGTTCGATTTCTTTCGGGAAAAACTGCAATTGGTACCATGAGGCTGTCGCCGGAAAGTTTTATACGCAAGGTAGTACAAAGTTATCGAAATAACCTTCAAAATGGCGTCATAGTTAATGATGTCACAGATTGATTAGAAAAGTAGTGATTTTGGTTTTTTGAGTTCATTGTTGGGTTTCAGGTTTCACAAGGTTGCATTCCGGTATCACAAGGTTACATTCCGTTAGATCACAAGGTTGCATTCCGTTAGCGTTATTTGGTCGGAGTACCGACGAACATTCCCCATCAATCAACCGCATTCCGTTAGGAATGCATCTCTCGGTAGAAAAGAGAATCCAAAAAATCCAACCGCATTCCGTAGGAATGCGTCCCTAACCGCTTGATGGTTGCATCCCTACGGGATGCAGAGGATTTTATGGAGGGACTTGCTTTCTACCGAGCGATGCAATCCTAACGGATTGCAAACACTCTACGCTTAAGGCGTCGCGAATAAACAAGTTGTTCATTAATAGCAGCCACAAGCGTTAGCGCGTGGTTATTAACCGGTCGCTTACGCTCCCGGCTGCTATTGAAATGACCACGTTATTTCTGCGCTAGCCCTAACGGGTGACGAGTGGCCGGTGACGGAGCGTCGCGCAGTCACCGGACACCCGGCCAAAAACTGCTCTTGTTTGGGATTTTTGTTCTATTAGAATTAAATTTACGTTTTACGGGCATCGCTTCGAGTATTACGCACCGGCAGGAACTGGGGGTGCAAAAGCCTCAATAGGCCACCGTCCTGCTTCAAGAGACTCTGGAAAAAACGGATTTTTCACAGGGTAAAAGAGGCGTATCACCGGGTTTTTTGGTAAAAACACGGGTATTAAAAGGGAGATAAAAACCGTTAAAAGGGTGACGAACTCACGTCGTGACCGAAACTGTATCGGGGACTATGTCCCCAAAATCGATGATGAATATCTGACGAGGAATCGAGGATCACCTGGAGGGTTTCCACGAGGTTGCCGTAAGGTCGCCAAGTGGTTGCCGCAAAGTCGCCGCGAGGTTACCGCAAGGTCGCCCGGGTTACTGCGGGGTTTCCGTAAGGTTGCCGGCCAGGTTCACGCTCTGTGAGACGTTTGTCTCGCGGAGTGAGCATCATCAAACAAGTCGCATGGCCGCTCTGGTAACATTTGGCCTTTCCAATGATGCCGTGTGCAAACAAAACCCCCCACCAAACCCGCAGCTAGGTCACGACGTGAACACCTGATTTAATCCATTCAATCATTTTCACCACAAAGAACACGAAGGAGCACGAAGAAGCATGTAAAACACTTAAAAAACACTTAGTTTTTCAACAGATTTAGCAGATTGAACAGATTTTTTTGATCTGATGGTCGTGGTGCGTTAAAATTGTGGCTTTTTTTAACGCGGAATGCGCGGAAGGTCGCATCTTTGGCGGGATGCGGTTTGTGGTTGTGCGTGCTGTTCTTCCGAGCGATGCATACCTGCGGAATGCAACCTTGTGATTCTAACGGAATGCAACCTTGTGAAACCGTCGCGGCTCTGAATAATTCATCCGCTGACTTTGTGCGCGGTCATGATTCGTTACTGACGAATAATGGTCACGTTGGATCCGACGGTGAGCATGTCGTAAACTTCGGTGATATCCTGTTCGCGAAGCCCGAAAAAACCGGCGGATTTGCGAGTCGTCCCGATTTGTGTCGGGTTGTTCGTTCCATGGATGCCAATGGTGCCTCGTTCCTTTGACAGTTCGATCCAGCGACTGCCCAAAGGATTGGCCGGATCGCCGGGCGGAATGACCTCCATGCCGGGTGCGAGTTGATAGCCCCGGTTGACTGCCTTTTCCTGAACGGTGAAACCGCCTTCCTGACCGGCGTAGCTCGACCCGACGCTGATGGGGAATCGACAGGCGTATTTTCCCCGCATTGTGACAACCATCTCGTGATAGTCGGGATATATTCGCGCATCAAGCGGGCCGCGTAGAACTTTCAACTCCGTGCCGACTTCGACGTTTGAGCCGCTCGGAATACTGTTGAGTTTTCCCAATAATTCAGGCGTAATCTTGTATTGTGTTGCAATCGACTCGACGGTGTCGCCTTCCCGAACGAGGTAGGCCGGTTCAAGAACATGATGCCGCTTGGAGAACAATACACCGCCGGCCAACAGGTCAAGGTGCCTTGCAACGTATTGCCGTTCTTCGGTCGTCATTTCGTCAAAAAAATACATCCGACTCAACTGATCGTAGGCTTCAGCCACCTGGTTCTGCGTCAAAAGCACACCGATATTCGCCACTTTGGTTGCCACTTCCGGGTCAACCCAGGTATCCTGCGCTTGCGGCAAGGGCGTAACACCGTTAACCTGCCGGATGGGTTGTTGCTGCTCCGGCTCCTGCGGTAAGACAGCCTGTTGGACAGCCGGGAACTCGGGTTGTACAACAGAGGGCACCGGCGGCAATTGCGATAGGTTGTTGTCCTGTCGGTTCAACATTTCATCCGGTATGGGATGTTGAGCGGGAATTGTCACCAAAGGCTGAGAAACCGCCGGATCATTTTGAACGTATTGCGGTGGTTGTCCGGCAACGGGCGTTTCAATTTGCGGCGGATCGGGTAAGGGAACGGACGGCGGATTGGGCATGGCGGGCATCGTTGCCCATGTATTGTCCATTAATGGGACTTCGTCTTCAACCGGCGGCAGCGATGTTACGCTCAAATGCGGGATAATGACCGGCGAATTGACCGGGGTTGATGCGAGATCGTTTTCGACCGGAGGCAACGGCTGAACTTGCGGATGTGTCGTCACAATGAAAGGCTGAAAAACAGCCATATCCTCTGCGCAAGGATTGACCGGATGTTGCTCTCCCGGAACAATGGGTGGCAGGTAAACATGCTGCTCCGCAGGCGTTGTTTCCATTGTCCTGATTTCTTCCGCCGGCGACGGCATTACGCCGAACGTGTAAGCCGAAATCCCGGCGGGAGCAAGTGCTTGTTCCGGGACGACGGGTTGTTCCGAGATCGGAGGAGATGGAATCACAAATTGTGAAACGTTTTCGCTATTCGATTCCATGTCGGGAACAGTCGGCACGCTATTTGCTCTTCCTGTCGAAGTTGCTTCTCCGGGCGGGTCAAAAAATTGTGTGGCTGTGACATCATTCGAAGAATTGCCGGAATTCAAAAAAAGCGGAATATCAAAGGATTGCTGAAACGTTTCGGGGGAACCAAGCGGCGGATTGACCGTCTCAGACGGTGACGTCAACTCGGGTGCCGGAGAAGGGGGCGGCACCGGCGCATAAAACTGTGCCATATCGGGCGAATAGGGCGATTGCTGTTCGGGGGCAACCACCGTGACAGATTCGCCCACACTGTTCCGCAACGACGGCGGCAGCCCGTTATGACCTGACGTTTGATTTGGTACCCCGGAATGACTCACAGGCAAACCGGGAGATGGAAACCCCTGTAATGGCGGTGAGTCAGTCGGAATCATACTGAAAGACGATGACGGCGTTCCAAGATCACTTTGGAACATTGCGGAAAGATCATTCGGGCTTTCGCCGGGACCGACATCAAAACCGGCATCCCGCAATTCCTGCACAATGTCATCGGATAAACTGTTATCTGCAAATTTTTGCACATATAATTCATACCCGCCGTAAGCCGCCAGCAGACAAATCGTTGCACCAAAAATAAACCGCACGGTTTTCATAACAAGCCTCAACGCGAAACTTTGATTTTATATTCTGATCGATTATTGAACTCGAAACAAAAATTCAAATATTAATTTTCGCGTGAATGATATGAAAAATCCTGTTGTAAAACCAGAGCAATTTTTCCGCCTTTTTGTGAGATTATGGGGAAATGAGGCAGGCTGGGTGCGTAAGATATGCCGTTTCGTCTCTTTGTACCCTTTGTGAAAAAACTTTGAGTCCTTCGTGCTAGTTTTTTAACACAAAGACGCACTGATTCCATAAATCATTGTTATTAAACAACTTAAATAATCGCAACAAAAATAGTGTCGCAAAAACAACATCACTTGGATTCATCTGTGGTACGCTGGTGATTTGGTGATGTCGTTTTCATGTCATATTCCGGCATGGTGTGTTATATCACATGTTCCTCCCAAAGCGTCCATTATTTTTCACTCAAGTTATTTTGCATCAATAGGTTAAGGCTAAAATTCTGCCTGAAAATGCGCCCATTGCTCATTTTTGCACTCAGGATGTCACTATGTGCGTTGATAAGTGTACGGCACACGCCAATGGGAAAACCTATACCCGATATTTGCTCCGGGAATCCCGGCGAGAAGGCAAAAAAACCATCAAAACCACCATTCTCAATATCACGCCCTGGGGAGAACGTACCTGCGAAGCCCTGCGTTTCGCACTCGCCAATCAGAAGCGATTGGGTGAAATCGGCATCGATCCCGCCGATCGCATCGATCCCGCCGATCTTCACAAGACCCTCGGCGACTTGAAACTCACGCAACAGTCTCCCGTCGGCGATGTTTGGTTGCTGCAGCAGCGGGCCATGCAAAACGGTCTCGTCACCGCACTCGGCGATTCACGCGAAGGCCGACTCGCCCTTTGGCAAGTCTTGGCAAGAACGCTCGATCAAGGCTCGCGACTTTCCGCCGTTCGACTCGCGAGAATGCGTGAAACCGATTTTTTGCGTCTCGGCAAGTTCACCGAAAATGATCTCTACAAAAACCTCGATTGGATTGCCGGGCATCAACA
>Ga0082212_10004998_pt1 | contig 18261 bp, 17 predicted proteins | sample TergutNt197P3_FD_71548 | JGI IMG/M metagenome (GOLD analysis project Ga0082212, IMG submission 71548) | Neocapritermes taracua P3 segment gut microbial communities from Petit-Saut dam, French Guiana - Nt197 P3 | ecosystem: Host-associated > Arthropoda: Insects > Digestive system > Gut ...
TAAGCGGCCTGGAAAAGTAATAAAATGGGAGGGATGGCGGAAGCGGTGAGGTTCGAACTCACGGATGGTTGCCCATCGCTGGTTTTCAAGACCAGTGCCTTAAACCACTCGGCCACGCTTCCTGATATAGCTTTAACCAAAATCCGTCATTATGGCGCTAATTTTACTGGATTTCTTCGCTTGGCCCACAATGGCGGCTGACCTCTTTTCCTCGTCATTGCGAGGAGCCAGGTGACGAAGAAATCCGGCTCATTATAACCTGGGTCGGCTGAGAGTCAAGCCGGAGCGGACCTTAGCCATATTAACACAAATTCGGTTTTGTGATATAATTACAGAGGGTGGAAGGCTGAAAGGAGGGACAAGAACTGGTTCATGCTGACCGCCGATTTTCATGTCCACACGCTTATGAGCGGCCACGCCTTCTGTTCTTTCAATGAATGCGTCGCCGCCGCGGCGGCCAAAGGCCTGACCGTCCTGGGCCTCACCGACCACGGACCGTCCTTGGAGAGAGCCCCTTACGAAGGCTATTTTTCAATGGCTCCGCGGGTGCCCCGTCATTTTCCGCCGGTGAGAGTCCTGTTCGGCTGCGAAACCAATATCCTGGATTTGGACGGAACGCTGGATCTGCCTAAGCGGACCCTGGACCGGCTTGACCTGGTCCTGGCCCAGGTCCACCACCGCACCCCCTACGCGGGCCGAACGGAAAAAGACCACACCACGGCCTTGGTCAACGCCCTGAAAAAGAATCGGGTCCACATGATTTCCCACCTCTTCCGGCCCGATTTTCCCGTGGCCTTGGAGGAAGTGCTACTCGCGGCCTTAGACCAGCGAGTGCTGATCGAGATAAACAAGAGCCTGATTCTGGATGCCATTAACCGCGCCGCCTCGACCCCGGCCCGACTCATCCTGGCCCGGACCGCCGAGGCGATCGAATTTTTGCAGGCTCGGGACGAAGGTTATGTGCTGAACAGCGATGCCCACCACACCTTGGAAATAGGCGTTTCCGACGATGAACTGGACTTGATGAGCCGGCACCTGCCCTTGGAGAAACGTTACATTTATAATGATCGATTGGACCTTCTCGCCGAACGCATCCCGGCCTTGAGCGATTCTTAGTAGGACCTCCTTTCCGGTCGGCCCCGGGAAGGTGATACCAGAAGGGCGGCCGCAATGAAACGGCTATTTTTTGTCCGTTTTGTCCGGCGGTGTTATCAATTCGTTATCAGGAGCTTGAAAATCCTTACGGGGCAAGGCGGCGTGGGGGGAATCGCCCCACTGGCCTAAACCCACTTCCTCGCCAATGGCCCTTATCCTCTCCGTCAGGCTGTCGCGGATTTTTCCCTCGTCGTCCTCGACGCCGGGCTTGTTATCATAGAGCAGATACTTGGTCTTATATTCCCCCGCGGTGATGATGGGCATGAGAATGTTGCCCCCGGCCTTGAGCCCCAGTTCCCGGCCAAGGGGATCCAGAGCCTGGAGGGCGGTCGTGGAGGCTATGTTGACGTTTTTCAAATAGATCCGGGTCATGGCGATCATCTTCAGGCCCAGGGTCATACGCCGCTTTATTTCTTCCGGCCCGTTCAGGCCTTTCTCCAGCACTTCCCGCCCGGTCGGCGTGTCCTGGTGGACGACATAGGGGCCCATGCCGATCATGTCGGCGTCTATCTTTTCAAAAAATAGAATGTCGTCGGCCAAGTCCTCCTCGGTCTGGCCCGGCAGGCCGATCATAACCCCGGTGCCCAACTGGTAGCCCAGCCTTTTTAAGGCTTTGATCCGGTCGACCCTGGTCTCGTAACTGTGGACGGCATTGGCCGGGTGCATTTTTTTATACAATTCCGGATTGGAGACCTCGATGCGCAAGAGATAACGGTGGGCGCCGAGGTCGAACCATTTCCGATAAACCTCGTCGGTCTGTTCCCCCAGGCTGAGAGTCACGCCCAGGCGGCCCCCGCCGATTTTTTTGATCTCCACCAAAAGGTCATCAATGAATTCCACGAAGGCCGGGTCGTTGCGTTCGCCGCTTTGCAAGGTCACGGAACCGTATTGGTTGTCATAGGCCCATTGGGCCATGCTCAGAATTTCCTCCCTGGTCATGTCGAAACGCTCCACCCGGTCGTTGCCGGCCCGGATGCCGCAGTAAAAGCAGTTCTTGCGGCAGCGGTTGGAGATTTCCAAGAGGCCCCGGAAATAGGCCTTGCGGCCGATTTCCCTGGTCTTCACCTCGTAGGCAGCCTCAAAAAGCCGGGCTAGTTCCCCTTCGTCGGTCAATTTGAGGCCATAGATCAGGTCGTCCCGGGTCAGTTTGTCTTTTTTTAAAATTTGCTCCAGCATCGGGTCTCCTGTTTGTATATCGATTTAAGCGGCTGGAAAATCGGTCAGCCGCTCTTGAGCGGCCAGGGTCTCGTTCAGGCTTCCGGTGCGGTAACCCTGAAGGTCCAAAGCGATGTAGGCGAAGCCCAAGCCGGTCAGTTTTTCAGTCACCTGTCGGCGGTTGACAGGCGTGGCCAGAAGGTCCAACCCGGCTTCGTCGGTTTCAATGCGGGCCAGGCGGCCCTGGTCGTGGCAGCGCACCCGCACCTGCCGGCAACCTAAGGACAGGAGAAAAGTCTCGGCCGCGTCAACTTTTTTCAAACCTTCCGGGGTGATGGTTTCTCCGTAAGGGAAACGGGAGGCCAGGCAGGCGAAGGAGGGCTTGTCCCAGGTGGGAAGGCCGCGCTCTCTGGACAGGACCCGGATGTCGCTCTTGGTCAGGCCGGCCTCAAGCAAAGGGCTCAAGACGCCCAGTTCCCGGATGGCCATAAATCCCGGCCGAAAGTCGCCCTCGTCGTCTAGATTGGAGGCTTCCATTACCACTTCCAGGCTTCGGGTTTCGGCCGCCATTAATATTTTGGTAAAAAGCGCCTTTTTGCACAGGTAACAACGGTTGACCGGGTTGGCGGCAAAACCGGGAATTTCCAGTTCTTCGGAATCTATTTCCAGGTGGTTGAGGCCGTGTTCCCTGGTGAAGCGGCGGGCGGCTGAAAGTTCCCGTTCGGGGAAACTTAGGGAGCGGCCGGTCACGGCCGCCACCTTGTCGCCCAAAACTTCGCTGGCGACCTTAAGGAGAAAGGTGGAATCCACTCCGCCCGAAAAGGCCACCGCCGCGCTTTTCAGGCCGCGCAAAATTTCTTTCAACCGGGTTTCTTTTTCCGCCAAGGTTGTCATGGACAACTCGATTTAAGGATGACGCCGCCGCCCACCACCAGATCGTCCTGGTAAAAAACCGCGGCCTGACCCGGAGTAACGGCCTTCCGAGGGGTTTCAAATTTGACCAGGAGGCCGGCCGGGTGAGGTTCGATGACCGCCGGCTCGGCTGAAGAATTGTAGCGTATTTTAACTGAAACCACCAGGGGACGATCCAGGGTCGTCTCCGAGATGAGGTTGACCGCCCCCACCAGGGCCGAAGAACTGAACAAGTCCTCTTCCGGGCCGAGCCGGACCGTGTTGTCGTCAGGGTTAAGGCCGGTCACATACCGGGGGCGGCCGAAACTGCCCAGGCCCCGGCGCTGGCCTATAGTATAGCGGATCAGGCCCCGGTGCCGCCCCAGCACCCGGCCGTCCCGGTCGATGAAGTCGCCGGGGGGAGCGGCCAGCCCCAGCGTTTTTTCCAGAAAGGAGGCGTAATCGCCATTAGGAATAAAACAGATATCCTGGCTGTCAGGCTGGTCGGCATTGGCCAGGCCCCGGGCCGCGGCCAAGGCCCGCACTTCAGCTTTGCTCATCTCTCCAAGGGGGAAAAGGGTCCGGGCCAGTTGGGCCTGGGTCAGGCCGTAAAGCACATAGCCCTGGTCTTTGGTCTGGTCCAGGGCCGTTTTGAGCAGCCAGCGTCCTCGGCGGGCGTCGAATTCACGGCGGACATAGTGCCCGGTGGCCAGGAAATCGCAACCCATCCGGGCGGCCATATCCCCCAGGAGGCCGAACTTTATATGGCGGTTGCAGTCCAGGCAGGGGTTGGGGGTCAAACCTTGGGCATAAGCCGCGGCGAAAGGGTCGATGACCTCTTGGCGGAACAAGTCCCGGAAGTCCGCGACCTGATGGCTCAGGCCCAGGCGTCCGGCCGCTTCCCGCGCATGGTCCAAGTCGTCGCGGGCGCCGGGGCTTATAAGGTCCGGCCCCGGGTCTTCGCGGGCGAAGAGCTTCATAGTGACCAGACTGACCTCATGGCCCATTTCCTTGAGCAGGAGGGCGGCCACGGAACTGTCGACTCCGCCGCTTAAGGCGGCCAGGACCCTGCTTGACATTTTTTCAGTCCCAGGCATAAAAGATAAAACACATATATATTATATGTTTTTGTCGTCCGCCATGTCAATTCGCCCGGCTGGCGGGGGCGGTCACCAGAGTGGTCTGGCAGGACATAAATATTTATTGTTGCTTTTCAAACGGATATATGCTAAGTTAAAAAAGATGAGTGGCTTGGGCCGCTTCTTTTTTTGGCCGCGCTTCTTTCAGCCTTTTTGTTTTCGCCGCGAGGGCCGCCCTAAAGGGCGGGTGTGCTGCGGAAAGCGGGTCACGGCCCGCTTTTTTTGGATGATTATGGCCAAAACCAAAAAAAAGGCCGAGCCGGGCCGGGCTCCGGTCGGCAAAGCCGATCTCAAGGCTTTTTTGGCCCGGGCCACAGCCCTGGCTGAACCGATTCTGGGTGGAATGGGTCTGGAACTGGTTCTGGCCCGGGCGCCCTTGGCCGGAGGCCGCCCGGTCATACGCCTTTTCATTGACCGCCTGGGCTCCTCTGGTGTGTCTCTGGACGACTGCGCCGCGGTGTCCCGAGCCTTGGAGGCGGCTTTGGAGGCCGAAGACGGGCCGGAGCCGGAAGGCTATGTGCTGGAGGTTTCTTCCCCCGGCCTGGATCGGCCCTTGTTGAAACCGGAAGATTGCCGCCGTTTTCTGGGCCGCCTGGCCCGCTTAAAATTGCGCCGTTCGGAAGGCCAACGGGTCTTCAAGGGCCGTCTAGCTTTAAGCGAGGCGGGAGAACTGGCCTTGTTGACGGAAGCCGGCTTGATGCCTTTCACCTGGGAGGAGGTCGTCTCCGGCCGTCTGGTCTTGGAAGGCTCGACTTTCTGAGACCTGGCCCCGCGACGGGACGGCCGGATAATTGTTAATAAGGGAATTAAAGATGAACAGTAGCGAACTGAAACGCATAATTGAACAGGTCAGCCGGGACAAAGGCATTGACAAGTCGGTACTCATAGGCACCCTGGAGGAGGCTATCCGTTCCGCGGTCAAGCGTAAATACGGCATGAGCGACAATTTTGAAGTCACCTACAACGAGGAAAGCGGGGAAATAGAGGTTTTCCAGTTCAAGGAAGTGGTGGCTGAAGTTCAAACACCCGAGAATCAGATTTCCCTGGAAGAGGCCAAAAAACTGGATCCGGAGTCGGATTTGGGCGAGGAACTGGGCGTCAAGCTGGACACCGCCGAGTTCGGCCGCATCGCCGCCCAATCGGCCAAACAGGTCATCATCCAGCGTCTCAAGGACGCTGAGAGGGACTTGATTTTCGACGACTACAAGGACAGGGTCGGGGAAATAATCAGCGGCATAGTGCAGCGGGTGGATAAGGGCAACATAATCATCAACCTGGGCCGGGCCGAAGCCTTGCTGCCGGCCTCGGAACAGATCCCCCGCGAAACCTATTACCGGCGCGGCGACCGGTTGCGGGCCCTGATCATCGACGCCAAGCTGGTCAGCCGGGGGCCGCAGATCGTCCTTTCCCGCACCCACCCTGATTTTCTGGCCGCCCTGTTCGCGGCGGAAGTTCCTGAAATAGCGGAAGGCATAGTTAAAATCGTCGGGGTGGCCCGGGAACCGGGCAGCCGGGCCAAGATCGCCGTAACCACCGAAGATTCCGACATCGACCCGGTGGGCGCCTGCGTCGGCATGAGAGGCTCCCGAGTCCAAGGGGTGGTGCAGGAACTGAAAGGGGAAAAAATAGACATCATCCCCTACAACTACGACATAGCCCACTACGTGGCCAGCGCCCTGGCTCCGGCCGGGGTCATCCGGGTGGTGGTCGATGAGGAAAACCGGTCCCTTGAGGTGGTGGTGCCGGACGAGCAGTTGTCCCTGGCCATCGGGCGCAAGGGCCAGAATGTGCGCCTGGCCTCCCGTCTGGTGGGCTGGCGTATTGACGCCAAGAGCGAATCCAAGTATCAGCGATCGCTCAAAGAGGGTTATCAATCCCTCATTCGTCTGCCCGGAGTAAGCGAAGCCACCGCCGACGCCCTTTTTGAGGCCGGTTACGGTTCGGCCCGGGAGGTGCTGGAGGCCCAGCCCGAGGACCTGACCGCTGTGGTCGGGAGTGAGGACAAGGCCGCCCAGGTCCAGGCCGCGGCCCGTTTTTACCTGGAAAACCTGGCCCTGGAAGACGCGGCCACCGAGGCTCAGGAACAATTGGCCAAGGGGTTGAGAGCCATGCCTTCGGTTTCCGCGACCGAGGCGGAATCCACGGAGGACCAAACTCCGGAGGAAGAGACGCCCTGGCCGACTTGAAAGACCAGTCAGGCCCGGTGCGCACCTGCCTGGGTTGCCGGGCCAGGAAAAGTCAGTTCCAATTAAGGCGCCTGGCCCTGGTCCGGGGGCCGGATGGACCCCGGGTGGTCTGGGATGAAAACCGGACCCGGGGCGGGCGCGGCGCTTGGCTGTGCCTGAATGGGACCGGCTGCCTTGAAAAAGCTCTGCGGAGAAAGGTTTTGGCCCGGGCTTTTCGTTTGGAGGTCGAAGCGGACGCCTCGGCCCTGACCCCCGGCGTTAATGGGGGCTAAAGCCTTAGGTCTGGCAACGTCTGGCTTTTTAAGCTATAATGGTGGGATAAATTTACGAAGGTAGCGAGTGGGATGGGCAAAAAGAGGATTCATGAATTAGCCAAGGAGCTGTCCCTGACCAGCGCCGAACTTATTCAGAAGATAGTGGAATGGAAGCTGTTACCAGGGGTCAAGTTGGTTCCGGCCAGCGGCTTGGAAGACTACCTGGCTGAAAACATCGTGCGCCGTTTAAGGTCACCCGACAGCGGTCCGGCCTCGTCCGTCCCGGTGATCCGGCGCCGGAAAAAGAGCGAACCGTCCGAAATCAAACCCGAGGTCGCCGCGGAAGAACCGGCCGAACATTTGGGTGCCCCGTCGTCCCCGGCCTCGTCCGTCCAGGGCGAAGCGGAAGAAGTTGCCGCTGTCAGCCGACCCGAGGAGCTGGCGGCCGCGGCCGAGCCGGCGGCGGACGAACCGTTTGCGGCCTCGCCGGAACCGGCCCAGACACCGCCGCCGATCTTCCCGTCCCCTCCGGTTGCGCCGTCTCCATCCTCGTCGTCCCCGGCGGGCCTGGCCACCAGGTCGGTTACGGAAAGTCCGGCCGAGGCGGCTCAAGCCGGCCGGCCGGCCGGCCGCAAGATCACCCGAGAACTGGGAGAAGCTCCGGCCCGTATAGTTGGGGCGGCTAGGGCCCCCTATGATCCGGCCAGGGTGGTCGGCAGTCGGCCCAACTGGAAGGACGCCCCCGGCGGACCGCCCCGACCGGGCTCCGCCCCGGGCGTTAGGCGCCCGACCGGAACCGAGCCCGGCTGGACCAAATCCGAACCTGGCCGGCCGATCCCGCCGCGAACCAGCGTTGAATTCCGGCGTCCAACGACCACCCCGCCGCCGTCGCCGGAACAGGACAGCGTGCGTCGGCGGGATAAAAAAAAGAAGAGCCACAGCCGCTTCGAAGGTGAAGCGAGTCCGGGCGCCAAACCGGCCCGCCGCCGGGATGTGGTGGAACGGACCGATCTTTATTCCGAAGGGGACTGGGAGAGAGTTCGGCGCCGGGGCAAAACCGTCAAGAAGGTCAAGGCCAAGACGGAAATCACCATACCCAAGGCCATCAAGCGCCGCATAAAGGTGGATGAAGTGATCACAGTTTCCGAACTGGCCCATCGCCTGTCCATAAAAGCCGGCGACATCATCAAAAAGCTCATGAGCATGGGCGTTATGGCCGGCATGAACCAGGCCCTGGATTTTGACACCGCCACCCTGGTGGCTTCCGAATTCGGTTACGAGGTGGAAAAGTCGGCCTTCGACGAGGTCAATATCCTCCAGGTGGAACACGGCCAGGCCGACGCGCCCGAGGTCCGGCCGCCGGTGGTGACCATCATGGGCCATGTGGACCACGGCAAAACCTCCCTCTTGGATTATATCCGCAAAACAAATATCCAAAGCGGCGAGGCCGGAGGCATCACCCAGCACATCGGGGCCTATCATGTCCGGGCCGGAGGCCGCAACATCACCTTTCTGGATACGCCCGGCCATGAAGCCTTCACAGCCATGCGTTCCCGGGGGGCCCAGGTAACGGATATCGTCGTCCTAATCGTAGCCGCCGATGACGGCCTCATGCCCCAGACCAGGGAAGCCGCCGACCACGCCAAGGCCGCGGGCGTCCCCATAGTGGTGGCCATAAACAAGATCGACAAGCCCGGAGCCAACCCGGAAAAAGTGCGCCGGGAAATGATGGAGATCGGCCTCATCTCCGAAGCCTGGGGCGGAGATACGGTCTTCGTGGAGATTTCGGCCAAGACAGGCCAGGGCGTGGACGATCTTTTGGACATGATTCTGCTCCAGGCCGACATTCTGGAACTCAAGGCCCGCCCGAACGGTTCGGCCAAGGGCCGCATAATAGAGGCCCGGCTGGACAAAGGCCGGGGCCCGGTGGCCACGGTCCTGGTTCAGGAAGGCTTGCTAAAGCAGGGCGACGCCTATGTCTGCGGCGTTTTTTACGGCCGCATCCGGGCCATGCTGGACGACCAGGGGATGCGGGTGGCCGAGGCCGGACCGGCCATCCCCGTGGAGGTCCAGGGCATCAGCGGAGTGCCCCAGGCCGGCGATGAATTCATCGTCCTGGCTGATGAGAAGCAGGCCCGCCAGGTCAGTCAGCACCGGCTATTGCGGCAGAGGGAAAGCGAACTGACCAAGACTTCCCGGCTGACCCTGGAAAACCTGTTCGACAATATCAAGGCCGGGGCGGTCAAGGGTCTGAACCTGATCGTCAAGACCGATGTTCAGGGTTCCCTGGAAGCCATAGTCGAAGCGGTTATGAAACTTTCCACGCCGGAGATGAAAATTAACATCATCCACCAGTCCACCGGCGCGGTGGCCGAAACCGATGTCATGCTGGCCTCGGCCTCCAATGCCCTGGTCATTTGCTTCGGTATCCGTCCGTCGACCAAGGTGCAGGAGTTGGCCGAAGCCGAACACATCCAAATCCGCTATTACGATGTGATTTATAAGCTCTTTGACGATATCAAGGAGGCCATGGCCGGCCTGTTGGATCCGGTCAAGAGCGAAAAGGTGCTGGGACGGGCCGAAGTGCGGGCCACCTTCCAGGTCAGCCGGGTGGGGACCATTGCCGGCTCCTTCGTCATTGACGGCAAGGTGGTGCGCGGAGCCAGGGCCCGCCTTTTGCGCGACGGCGTAGTGGTTCACGATGGCCGGCTGGCCTCCCTTAAGAGAGTGAAAGAAGACGCCCGGGAAGTGCTCAGCGGTTATGAGTGCGGGATAGGTTTTGAAAACTACAACGATGTCAAAATTGGCGATCAAATCGAGGCCTATCAGATCGAAGAGACCGCGGCCACGGTGGATCTCATAGACGAGGCCGTGGCCCGGGCGGCCCGGGAAAAAGCCCGGGCGGCGGCCGAAGAGGCCGAGGGTTGAGCCCAAGCCGGTGCATGTGGGACTTCTGGAAGTGGTCCTGCGGCTGGAAGGCAACTCCAGCCTCAAGGGCAAGCGCAAGGTGGTCAAAAGCCTTTTGGGCCGGGTCAAGGCCCGTTTCAACACCGCCGTTGCCGAAACCGGCGGCCAGGATCTTTATGAAACCGCCGTCTTGGGTTTCGCCGTCTGCGGCCCGGACCAGAGGGTGTTGAACACGGTTCTGGACAATATCCTGGACTTCGTGGAAGACCACGCCGAAGCCGAGGTGGCTGATTCGCGTATGGAATTCGATTTTTTCTTCGGCTGAGGGACGCCATAATGACGCAGCGCCGCCTGGAAAAAATGAATGAACTCATGAAGGAGGCCGTGGCTGTCCTTCTGCTCCAAAGAAGCAAGGATCCTAGGCTCCGGCTGGTCAATGTCACCGCGGTCAAGATGACGGCCGACCTCAAGCGGGCGGTGATCCTCTACAGCCTTTTGGGCGGAGACGGGGAGAAAGCGGCCGTCCAGAAGGCCCTGGACCGGGCTACGGGCTTTGTCCGGACGGCGGTGGGTGAAAGCTTGGGGCTCAAATATACTCCGGAGATAAAATTTGAGTTCGACCGCAACCTGGAATATGCCCAGCATATGTCGGAACTCCTGAGCAGCCTCAGCCAGGATGGAGCCGGAGCCGAAGACCATGACCGGTAAGCCAGAGTCGGTCGCGGCGGTTCCGCCCCTGGTTTTGGATCTCTTGGGCCGGTCGGGGCATATCCTGCTCCTGACCCACAACAATCCCGACGGCGATGCCTTGGGATCGGCCCGGGCCATGGCCCTGACCTTGGCCGCGGCCGGCCGGAAGGTGGACCTGGCTCTGACCGGGGTCTGGGCCCAGCATTTGTCCTTTCTGCTGGAAGACCTTTCAGTCATTGATTTTCCGGAAGATTTTTCGGCCTTTGACCTTATTGTGCTCTTGGATTGCCACTGTCTCAGCCGCCTGGAGCGGACCGGTCTCTCGACCTTGACCGCCGCCTGTCCCCCCATGGTGGTGATTGACCACCATCCCTTGGGCGGAGAGAAAAAAGCCGAGGCGGGCTGGCTTCTGGAGCCGACGGCTTCTTCCACCGGCGAGTTGGTCTGGCGGCTGTTGTCAGCCTTAAGCCTCAGCCCGCCGCCTGAAGCCTTGGAAGCCCTGCTTTTGGCCATAGCTTCGGATACCGGTTTTTTCAGCCATAACAATACCACCACCGCCGCTCTCAGGGCCGCGGCTGATCTGGTGGAACGGGGCGGTCACTTGGAGACGGTCCATCGTCATCTTCGCGAGGATTTGCCCTTAAGACGCCTTAAACTCCTGGGACAGGCCCTGGACTCCCTGAGCCTCCATTTTGACGGACGCTTGGCCGTCATGCTCGTGACCCCGGCCGCTTTGCGCGCGGCCGGAGCGGTCATGGCCGACACCGAGGATTTGGTGGAATTGGGGCGTAACCTGGCCGGCGTTACCCTGTCGGTCTTGGTCAAAGACGAAGGGTTGGGGCGCGTCCGGGTCAGCCTCCGCAGCCGGGATCCGGTGGACGCTTCGGCCCTGGCCGGCCTTTTCGGAGGCGGCGGACACCGCCTGGCCGCGGCTTACAACGACCCTCAGGCCGCCACGGCCGAAGAAGCGGTGACCAACCTGTTGGCCCGGGTGGAAAGTTTCTTATGAGCGGCTGGTCCGCGAGCGAACTTCAGGGACTTATGCTGATCGACAAGCCCCGGAAGCTGACCAGCCATGATGTGGTGGCCCGTTTACGCCGTCTGACCGGGCAGAAGAAAATCGGCCACACCGGCACCCTGGACCCTCTGGCCACAGGCCTGTTGGCGGTTCTGTTGGGGCCGGCCACCAGGCTGGCGCCCTATTTGACCAAGATGAACAAGACTTATCTTGGGCGCATGGAACTGGGTTTGGTTACTGACACCGATGATGCCACCGGCCGGGTTTTGACCCGCCATTCGGGACCTTGGCCGACGGAAGATGAGGTCCGGCGGGCGCTCCGGAACGCGGAAGGGGAGAACGACCAGGTGCCTCCGGTTTTTTCGGCGATCCGGGTGGCCGGCCGTCGGGCCTATAAGGCGGCTCGGGCCGGCGCTCCTTTGGAGCTTTCGTCCCGATTGGTGACCGCCTTCCGGCTGGAGTTGGTTGGCTACGAGCCGCCCAGGCTGGACTTCACCGCCGTCGTGTCCTCCGGCTATTATATCCGGGCCCTGGCCCGGGATCTGGGCCGGGTCCTGGGCTTGGGCGGCGGGGCTCTGACGGAACTTAAGCGGACCGGGTTCGGCCCTTGGACCCTGGACCAGGCTTGGACTTTGGAAGAGGCGGCCGCCTGGAGCAACGATCGGTGGCGGGCCGAACTCAGGCCTCCGGCCGAGGCGTTACCCCATTGGCCGGCCTTGGTGCTGGCCGAACCCGGGTCGGTCCGTAGTTTCGCCCAAGGGCGTCGCCTGCCCGCCATCGATTCGGTCGGCCGTTATAAAGTAATGGATGACCAGGGCCGTCTTCTCGGCCTCGGCCAGATAGAAACCGCCGCCGCCCTTGAGGGCGGCGGCCAGCCCCGGGAGCCTTTCTTGCGGCCCCTGAGGGTTTTCCCGGTCTCCTGAAGAGACTTAACCAGACCTCAAATTAATGGCAAGGAGCCAGCATGTCCATCACCATTGAAAAAACCCGTGAACTGATCGAAACTTACCGCACCCACGACAGCGACACCGGCAGCCCGGAAGTCCAGGTGGCCCTTCTCACCGAGCGTATAGCCAACCTCACCGAGCATTTCAAAACCCATCATAAGGACCACGCCTCCCGCCGGGGACTTTTGAAACTGGTCGGCCAACGCCGTCGACTTTTGAACTATTTGAAAAATCAGGATATCAACCGCTATAGGGAACTTATCGGCCGCCTTGGTCTGCGCAAGTGACGGGTTCTCGAAGCGCTTTCTCGCTTTAAAAAGAAGAAATGGAGAAATTGATGAAAGTCGAAACCAAATTCGGCGACGCTGTGGTTAGTATTGAAACCGGCAAGGTAGCTCGCCAGGCCGGCGGCTCCGTAATTGTCCGACTGGGCGAAACCATGATTCTGGCCACGGCCGTGGCTTCGAACGATAAACGCGAAGGTTTGGATTTCGTGCCCCTTACGGTCGACTACATGGAACGCTTTTACGCTGTGGGCCGCATCCCCGGCAATTTTTTTCGCCGGGAAATAGGGCGCCCCTCGGAAAAGGAAACCCTGACCTCCCGTTTCATCGACCGGCCCTGCCGGCCGTTGTTCAATAAAAACTGGACCTATGAAACCCAGGTCATAGTCCAGGCCATCAGCGTGGATGACAAATACGACCCGGATCTGCCGGCCATGCTGGGCGCTTCCGCGGCCCTGACCATTTCGGATATTCCCTTCAGCGGACCCATCGCCGGAGCCCGGGTGGTCCGGGTGGACGGCAACCTGGTGGTCAATCCCACCCAGGCCCAGTTGGAAGCCGCTGACCTGACCCTCATTGTGGCCGGCAGCCGGGAAGCTGTGGTCATGGTGGAGGGCGGAGCCAAGGAAGCCAGTGAGGCCGATATCCTGGACGCCGTCTTCCTGGCCCATAAAGCCATCCAGCCCCTTTTGGACCTGCAGTTGGAACTGCAAAAAGCCCGCGGCAAGGAGAAACGCGTGCCGCCGGAAATCATCCGGGACGAACAGTTGATCCAGAAAGTTACCGCCGACTTCCGCGGCCCCATGATGGAAGCCCTGACCACCAAGGAAAAACAGGCCCGCCAAAAGAATATCGCCCGTCTCAAGGCCGAGGCCGCAGCCGCCCTGATCCAGGAATATCCCTCGGGCCAGGGCGATATCGGTTATGCCCTCCATCATCTGGAGGCGGACCTTTTGCGGGGCCTGATCGTCGAGGAGGGCCGGCGCATAGACGGGCGGGATCTGGATGAAGTCCGCCCCATTACCTGCGAGATAAATTATCTGCCCCGCGCTCACGGTTCGGCCCTTTTCACCCGGGGCGAAACCCAGAGCCTGGGGGTGGCCACGTTGGGCACGAGTTATGATGACCAGCGGCTGGATACCCTGATCGGCGACACTTCCAAAACCTTTATGCTGCATTACAATTTTCCGCCCTATTGCACCGGGGAGGTCAAACGCCTGGGCGCGCCCGGCCGTAGGGAGATAGGCCACGGCGCTCTGGCTGAACGGGCTCTCCGGGCCGTGCTTCCCCCCCACGAAAAATTCCCCTACACCCTCCGGGTGGTTTCCGAAATATTTGAATCCAACGGTTCATCCTCCATGGCCTCGGTCTGTTCCGGGACCCTGGCCCTGATGGACGCGGGCGTGCCCATCAAGGCGCCGGTGGCCGGGGTGGCCATGGGCTTGGTGGTGGAAGGCGAAAAGGTCATAATTCTCACTGACATTCTGGGCGATGAAGATCACCTGGGCGACATGGATTTTAAGGTGGCCGGCACCGCCGAGGGCATTACCGCTGTCCAAATGGACATCAAAATCAGCGGTGTGACCCGGGAAATAATGACCCGGGCCCTGGATCAGGCCAAGGCCGGGCGTCTACGCATCTTGGAGAAGATGAGAGAAGCCCTGGCCGAGCCCAAGGCTGAAATATCCCCTTACGCCCCCAAGATGACCTTCATTGAGATAAATCCTGAAAAGATCAAGGATGTCATCGGCCCCGGGGGTAAAATAATAAAATCCATCCAGACCGAAACCGACACCCGCCTGGAAGTGGAAGACAGCGGCAAAGTCACCATTTACGCGCCCACGGCTGAAAAGGCCGAGGCGGCCATAGCCCTGGTCCGGCGCTACACCCAGGAACCCGAGCTTGATAAGGTCTATCACGGCCGGGTGGTCAAAATCATGGATTTCGGCGCCTTTGTCGAAATCCTGCCCGGGACCGATGGCCTGGTCCATATTTCCCAGTTGGCGCCTGAGCGGGTGCAGCGGGTCACCGACGTGGTCAGGGAAGGGGACATGATCGATGTTAAAGTCCTGGGTATCGACAAGCAGGGTAAAATCCGCCTTTCCCGCCGTGCGGTACTGGAGGGAAACTAAAAATTTTCTCTATGCGTCTGGAGTTTAAAAGAGTCCGCCCCTTGGAGGATGCGGATTTGCCGATACCGGCTTGGCAGACGGCCGGGGCGGCCGGCTTGGACTTGGCCGCCGGGGTCCGGGAACCTCTTACCCTGGAGCCCGGACGGATAGCCCTGGTGCCCACGGGCTGGGCCATGGCTCTGCCGGCGGGTTATGAGGGGCAGGTCCGGCCCCGTAGCGGCCTGGCCCTGAAAAAAGGCCTGACCCTGGTCAACAGTCCCGGGACCATCGACTGGGACTATCGGGGGGAAATACAACTGCCCATGATCAACCTGGGACCGGAACCGGTGACCATCCGGCGGGGGGACCGCCTGGCCCAACTGGTGGTGGCCAAGGTCGAGCGCCCCGACCTCGAAGTGGTGGAGGAATTGGCCCCCACCGACCGGGGGGCAAGCGGTTTCGGTTCGACCGGCTGAATATGAAATTTTGCCTGTTGGCCAGTGGCAGCCGCGGCAACTGCCTGTGGCTGGAGGAGTCGGAGGTGGCCGTGGCAGTAGATTGCGGCCTGCCGGCTCGGGAGTTTTTGCGCCGGGCCGAGTCGGCCGGGCTGGACCCGGGCCGCTTGGCGGCCTTGGTCATCAGCCATGAACACCGCGACCATCTCAGCGGAGTTGGCCCTTTGGCCCGCCGGCTGAAACTGCCGGTGCTGGCCAACCGGGCCACCCGCGATCTGGCGGAGACGGTGACCGGTCCGCTTCAATGGGAAATCTTCACCACCGGGGACACCCTGACTTTTGGGGCCTTGAAAATCCGCACCCTGCCCATTTCCCATGATGCCGCCGATCCGGTGGCCTTTGTGGCCGAAAGCCCGGCCGGCCGGCTGGGCTTGGTAACGGATTTAGGCGCGGCCACGGAACTTTTAAGGCGGAGATTTCTGGGCCTCGATGCCCTAGTCCTGGAATTCAATCACGATTACCGCCTCCTGATGGACGGACCCTATCCCTGGCCCTTGAAACAACGCATCCGCAGCCGCACCGGCCACTTGGCCAATGAAGACGCCGCCGCCCTGGTTGCCGAACTGAATCACGGCGGTTTAAAACACCTGGTTTTGGCCCACCTTTCCGAAACAAATAACCACCCCGACCTGGCCTTGGCGGCCGCCCGGAAGGCGGTGGGGGAAACCCTGGAGCCGATGGTGGCCGGCCAAAATGAGGCCACCGGGGTTTTTGAACTTTGAAGTCCTTTCCAGCGGCGCTATTTTATTGCTATAATAGCTATTATTAATCTAAAATTTAAAATATAAAAAGTAAAACATTAAAAAATGGCACAGGGGCCGACAACGCATTTGCCGCAGACCCCCTGTGACTTATTGAGATTCAGATTGCAGGCTTGTCGGTCGAACTCGTCCGGGCCGCCCCCCAAAGCCTTGACTGGGCAATGCTCCAGGCAATACCGGCAGCTCCCATTTTTCCAAAACAGGCATAATTCCTCTTCCGGCCGAGTTGAAGGCGGGATTTCCGCTGAAATCAAAATAGTGCCGTATCTTCCCGCGCCGCCGATCGGGGTTAGCAACATGCGGTTTAGCCCGAAGCGGCCCAGGCCGGCCACAAAGGCCGCACTGCGATGGGACCAGGAGGCCTTAAGGGTTGCTTCATCGTAGTTTTTAGTCGCCCTTATCAGGGTGGCCTTGAAACCTTTGGAGGTCGTCATGGTCACTATGTCCTGGCTTATCTGGCCGATCAAATTATTGGCGTGAATGTAGGAATCCACCCATTCCGGGGCCGGAATGTCCGGCTCCCGGCGATTGGCTTCCACTACTTTGGGGGAAAAAGGGAGAAAGAAAGAAATTATGGTTTTGACCTCGGGCAGAATTTCAGTGGGTAGCAGGTGGTGAGGGCCGACTATATCCTTGATTTTTGTGTATAATGGGTCGGAAGCCGAGGAAAAGCCGACCAGGGGCTGCCGGTAAAAATCAAATAGATTGGCTTCTTTGGTCTTGATTTTAATGAACTCAATGATTTCTTCGCCTAGACCCATCATTATCCTCTATTTTATTATTATCATATATAAATTTAAAATATTTAAAGTTTAAATATTTTATTCGGCCAGTTCCGCCCAAGCCCGAGGCAGGCGGACGGCGAATTCCGTGGGAGTCAAACCTCGGGGGCCCTGGTCGGACCGGGCCAGGTCTCCGGCCCGGCCATGGAGCCAGACCGCCAGGGCCGCTGCCTGGAATCCCGCCAGACCCTGAGCCAAAAGGCCGGCGATCAACCCGGCCAGAAGATCTCCACAGCCACCCACGGCCAGGTGAGGCCCGCCGGTGGGATTAAGATAGAAACGCCCTCCAGGTTCACAAATGAGGCTGTGATGACCTTTCAAGACCACCACGGCTCCGCTCCGTTCAGCCAGAGAACGGGCCGCGCCCAGGCGGTCAGCCTGGATTTCGGCCGGACTGCTCCCCAAAAGTCGGGCCGCCTCGCCCGGGTGAGGCGTCATAATTACCGGGCGCCCCTTCGCCAGTTCAGGCTGCTCGTCCAGGGCGGTCAGGGCATCGGCGTCCAGTACCAGGGGCAATTCCGCCGCCTCGATCACCCGGCGGACAGCCGCCCTGGCCTCGGCTCCCAGGCCCAGCCCCGGCCCCAGGAGCAGGGCTTGGCGGCTTCGGGCATAACCCAAAATGACTTCTCCGGCCTCGGCTGCCAATTCCCCCGGCCGTTCTTCCGGCAGTTCCAAGGACATGGCCTCGGTCAACTTGGTTTCATAGATGGCTCCCAGGGAAGCCGGGTGGAGGACCGTCACCAGGCCCACGCCGCTGCGGAGAGCCCCTTCGGCCGCCAGGACCAGGGCTCCGGTCCGGCCTTGGGCTCCGCCGGCCAAAAGAACATGGCCGAAGGTTCCCTTATGTCCATCCTGGGGTCTGGCCGGCCTAAGATCGCGCATTTCCTCCGGGTCTGATAGCCGGCCTAGGGGCGGGGCGGGCTCCAACATGGCCGGAGTCAGGCCTATATCGCCCACCATGATTTTACCGGCCGCCTCCGGCCCTTGGCCCAGATAGAGCCCCATCTTGGGGAAGCCCAGGGTGACGGTCAGGTCGGCCGGGCAGGGCGGGCCCCACCAGCGGCCGCTGTCGCCTGACAAGCCTGAGGGCAGGTCCACGGCCAGAATCCGCAACCTGTCTTTCAAGTCCTTTTTGGCCTGGCTTAGGGCGGCCAAGACCCGGGCGGCCGGTCCGGCCAAGGGGCGGTCCAGGCCGGTTCCGAAGAGGGCGTCCACCACTAGGGTGGCTTCCGCCCAAGGCGGCATAACCGCGGTCTCGTCTTCTATGACCGTCAGAGGCAGGCCCAGGTTACGGACCACGGCCAGATTGACGGCCGCCGCTCCGCCCGGGTTTCGGCCCGGCTCTTTGACCAGAAAGGTCAAAGGAGTGAAACCGCGTCCGGAAAAAATGCGGGCCAGGGCCAGACCGTCGCCGCCGTTCTGTCCCGGGCCGGCTAGAATGATTATTTTGCTCCCCGGCCGGAGGG
>Ga0082212_10004999_pt1 | contig 18253 bp, 14 predicted proteins | sample TergutNt197P3_FD_71548 | JGI IMG/M metagenome (GOLD analysis project Ga0082212, IMG submission 71548) | Neocapritermes taracua P3 segment gut microbial communities from Petit-Saut dam, French Guiana - Nt197 P3 | ecosystem: Host-associated > Arthropoda: Insects > Digestive system > Gut ...
AGTTTCTGATAAGATTATTGATAATAGAATTCATTATTCAAACAAAGGAATACCTATTTTAATACCTCTCTATCTTTATGAAGGCAAAAAACGCCGCCCTAACCTGAATCCAAAAATAATAACTGAGATTGAACAAAAACTAAACCTTTCATTTGTGCCGGAAAAAGACGATGGTGAAAAAGCTAAAAAATCATTCTGCCTCCTTGACCTCTTTGATTATATTTATGCCGTCCTTCATTCTCCTACATACCGGGAAACCTACCGTGAGTTTCTTAAAATAGACTTTCCGCGTATACCCTATCCAGCCGATCAACAGGCTTTTTGGAAACTCGGCGCATTGGGCGGAAAGCTGCGGAAGCTTCATTTACTGGAAGGCCCGGAATTTGAGAAAATTGAAGCAAGTTCTGTTCCTTCCGGGAAAGTTACTGTAGAAAAAATCAGGTATGCAGAAGGGAATGTCTTTGTAAACGATGACTTTTGCTTTGAGGGCGTTCCGCAGACGACCTGGGAATTTTACATTGGCGGCTACCAGCCCGCTCAGAAGTGGTTAAAGGATAGGAAAGGTTGTATACTGAAAGCGGAAGATATCAGGCATTACCGGAAGATTATTTTTGCCCTTACAGAGACTGCCCGGATAATGGGGGAGATTGACGGGGTGGGGGTGGTGTGAGGAAATATGTCTATATTTTGTCGGCCCGCTTGTTAAAGACAATGAATCGGACAATACCAGTTTATATATTTCTAATGGTATATACTTGGCCATAACTTCAAAATGCTTATCATGTATAATAATATTTAATTCATTTTGCATACAATTTTGAGCAATAAGATCATTAATAAAAGAATATTTTTGGTTTCCTTTGAAATATTCAATCCATGCAGAAGAATCAACAAGACTATTCATCGGTTCCTCAATTTGTTTAGATCAATTTCCAAATTTATTTTACCAAAATAATTAGTTAATTCTTTTATTTTTTCTCTTTGAATTACATTCTCTAGAGCAAATTTAACTAATTCTGTCTTCGTAGAATTTTTTGCTAAAGCCATTGCTTCATGAACCAATGTATCAGGCAATTCTAGAGTAGTCCGCATACAGTTCTTCTATGCATATAATATCCCAATTCTATATGCATAGTCAAGTGTTTTTTTGCATACGGGAAGCGCAGGGGTGTCAGGTATTGGCGGGATAATAATTGAATTGGTTTTTGCAAGCAGGTTTATTGTTCAGCCCTATTTGCCGCGGCCAACGACAGTGGCAAAGGCAAAGCTCCGCTGGATTAGCTGGGGGTACATTTCGGTAAGTATAGCGGCAAGCTGCGGTGTCCAGGCATGGTCGATAAGGATTGCCGAGCCGTTTTGTTCGGCCCGTTTACAGCCTGCTTCCAGAGCAGCAAGTATTGAAGCGCGATCCTGTTCGTTATCCAGGAAGATGTCCCGCTCCGCAATGGTAATGCCCAATCTGCATATCCTCTAAAATGCAGACTATTCTCATTCATAGTTCTACCAGAAAAATCATTTCCAATCTTAAGCGGTATCGTAATCATCGTAAATTTACCCAGGCAGAATTTGCGGAAAAGGTAAATATTTCGATTCCATTTTTAAGCGATATTGAAAATGGGAAAAAATGGGTTTCACCTTTTACGTTGGTAAAAATTGCTGATATCTTGAATATAGAAGTATATGAACTTCTAAAACCGGAAAATGTATTACCTGATAATGCAGAAAATATAATCGAAAAATATACAGATGATATACATTCAGCGTTTGGAAAAATGTTGGATACTATCCGTTCTGATTATGTAAAAAAAATTTATAAAATCAATACTTTTTTCCTTCCCAATACAAGCAAAAAACACTTTTGCACCCTATAGAAGATGATTGGGGGAGATATGCTTCAAATTTATGGCATATGAGACAGTTTTTTGAAACTTATTTGGATGAACCAAAACTCACACCACTGGTGCGAGAAATTACATGATAAAAAAATGTTACAGGAAAAATTGGCAGAAATTAAGGATTTTTCTGACCTGGCAGATGAATAAAGTGAAAATACCTGAAATATGGGAAACAGAGGAAGAAAAGATTTTCTCGATTGGGCGGTTAAAGTATCACTATCTACAGATTGCCAGACAGAAATTTCAAGGGAAAATATTTGCCAATAAAGATACACAAAACCTAATACGGGTGTCTCATGATGGAATTATTGAATGGTGGCGAAAATCCAGAAAACGGGAACATATCATTTCGGTACAATTATTGGATTATTTCCTTGAAAGCGCCATTTTTATTGATAAAAAACCTGATTATAAACATAGACCGGAAATTGAGGGCATAATTTTGTTTGAAAGTGCCTGTGAGGTTAATGGAAAATCGTTTAAGGTCATTATCATCATTAGAAAAGGGGTTGATGATATTGCAAAGTTCAGATATTACACTTTAAAAAATGTAAATTTGCTACCTGCTAAAAAAAGCCGTAGTCGGGAAACATGGCCCGGCTGATAAATCAGTCCGACCGTCCTCGCGTATACGGCTTTTCGGCTGTGTTGCCAATGCATAGTATCGCAAAAAAAAAGGTTTGTAAAGAAAAAAAACTTAAAAATAATCAAATAATATTCCGCTTTTTTCCTTCCCAATACAAGCAAAAATGACTTTTGCACCCTATAGAAGATGATTGGGGGGAAAGGAGTTATTTTGCAAAAAACAAATGTTTCTCTTCTACTAATGTTGATTTTAGTGATGGTACTGCTTATACCATTGGTGGTTTTTAATTCCTGTACTGTCAGGTCCGGTGCGGATCCGTCTCCATTACCTGATTTAAATACTGTTGTGCTGCCTGGCAGGGACAGCTTGCCGGATAATGGAGTTTTATTACCTGCTGCGCTGGATGAGTTTGCCGAACTGGAACGATCCGGCGGTTTTGTTCCGGGTCTGGGGCTGGCTGAATCGAAGATCAGGGAAGATGCTGGGGATTATGCCGGGGCGGTGCTTGCAGTATATAAGGAACTGTCCTGGGCGTATGCCATGGGTGCAGGGGATGTCAGCAAAGAATCAATCAGGCAGGGACTGGAAAAGCTGCTAACAGAGGACACTCCTTTTTCACCGGAAATGCGCGAAACAATTACAAGTGCTGTTAGGGCAATACTTGCATTTTTTGACGGCCGCTATGATACAGCGGAAGAGTTGCTCTTTTCGGTTTACGGTAAAGACAAAGAAGCAGATGGTTTTTCCCGGTACTTGCTATTGGTGTGTGCTTTGGAAAAAGGCACTGCGGGGAGGGAAGAACGATCCGCCTATGGTGCGATTCGCTCCCGTTATGCGCTTTTTCCCGAATACTGGTACCGTTTTGCACGGTTGGAAAATTCGGCAGAAACAAATGCATTAAGTGAATCTTCAAATGCCGCCGCCCATGCCGAGCGCTGTATTAACCTGGCGCCGGAAGGACCCTATGCGCCGGAATGCAGGGTCATATTGGCAAAGGCAATGGGTTTAAGGCAGGAAGATGCGCCGGCGCTTAAAACCCGGCTGGAAATCGAAGCGGCTATTGCAGGGGCGGTGAATCAAAGAAACCCGGAATTACTTTCCGCCTTGCTGCCGTTGACCGCGCTGCCTGATAATCCTTCCACACTTTTTGCTTCCGGCGCCATGCGTGCTCTGGCAGGAGAAGGTCTTTTTCGTGCCTGGTTTACTGCTGAGGCCGAAAAAGCCAGGGGCAGGCTGGCTGAACGGCTGCTCTATATTTCCAGAGGTTAGCCATGAATAGTAAAGCAATTTTTTTTCTGGTTTTTATTACGGTATTTTTTATTTCCTGTAAGGATGGGGCCAATGAAGAAACACTGCTCCTTTATAGCCGCGCCTCCGCCGCCTATGCCCAGGGCCGTTTTGAGGAAACTTCCTCCATGCTCGAAAACGTGCGGAACTTTTCTCCCGCTCTTGTGCTTCGATCCAAAGCCCTTTTCTTTTCCGGCAGGGGGAATGAAGCGGAAGGGATGCTGCGCCGGACTTTGCGAAAAACTCCGGGGTCAGGGGAGGCAGCCCTTTTTCTTGCACGAATCCTTCGTGAACAGGGCAAAGAAGAAGAAGCCCGGCAGCTCGCAGAGATGATGCTTCGTAATAACCCGCAGGACATCCGCGCCTTGCGGCTGGCCTCCGATCTGGCTTTTGAACAGGGCGATATCGAAGACGCTACACTGCTGCTGGACAGGGCGGTAGAAGCATCGGCGGAAACAGCTTTGGTTTTTGTTGACCGGGCAAAACTCCGCTGGACTGCAGGAAACAGTGGAGGCGCCCTGGACGATCTACGCAGGGCTGAGCTGCTGCTTCCCTGGAATACAAGCCTAAACAAGGGGATTAGTGATCTAAAAACGGTGATCGATGCAAGGGAGGCATTAAAATGATCCATCGTAATTACCGGATTAAATGTACTTTTTTTATAAGCGCTTTTTTTTGCCTGGGATTTTTTTCCTGTTCAATACTTGGTTTTCCTTCTGCACAGTCCTGGTCGCCTTCTTTTGGAGAGCAATACGGTTTTATAGAGCTGGGGACTATACGGGTAGATAAAAATGCAGACTGGGATTCGGTTGAGGCTGAAGCAAGAAGACTTTTACCGCTGTTTCTTTCTGAGGCAGGGTATAAACAAGCTGCACAAGGCGCTGATTTACCGGAACAATTGCCTCTATACAGAATTGATGCGGTTTTAATAGAACGGGAATACATGGAGAACTGGAAAACACGCCGTTCGCTTTCAGCAGAAATTGTAATCTGGAAAAACGAAACAGGTTCCAATTTAAATTATGAATCAACAACAGGTATTAATAAAAAACCTCCGCTGGCTGCAGGTAAATCTTTGCTTTCGGGGAATAAAAGCCTTTCGTCTTCAAAGGCGCTGCATGGTCTTTTAAAATCAGCCTTGTCTAATGCGATAAAGGCGCTTCCTAAAACATGAAATATTTTTGTGTGGTGATATTTTGCTTTTCTGTAATTAGTCCTGCAGCAGCGCAAAGGGCTGCCGGAAAGGCGTCTCTTGGCTTTGAAGAAGCAGGCCGCCTTGCAGCTGCCGCTTCTATTGAAATAAAAAATCTTCGCGCCCGGCGGGCGTTAAGAGAAGGGGCATGGGCTTTATCAATTCGTGCATTTTTGCCCCAGCTGAGTATTACCGCTTCTGAAGACGATCGGCTTTCTCTAATCAGTGCCGATTCATTTACTAAAACCTACTCGCTTAACCTGGAACAATTGATATTTGACGGTGGCCGTACCAGAACGGCGCGGGCTGTTGAACGGGCTGAATTGATCCTGCTTTCCGATGAATTAATTCGAAACGAGTCGGCCGTTGTTGAAACAGCGATTTCTTTATACCGGCAGATTTTATTATCGCGGATGATTATTACAATTCGCGAAGATGCGCTTGTTTCGCTTGTGGAACAAAGACGTATTATGGCGGAAGAACTGTCTCTTGGTATGGTGATTCCTTTGGATTTGGTTCATGCGGATATCACTGTTGGAGAAGCGGATTTGGAACTGCAGTCGATGATAATTCAAAACGAAGAACAGGAAAAGCAGTTCGCTGAATTTTTAGGGCTGGAAACACTACCGGAACTTACCGAACGGATAGATATATACCGTTCTCCGGCAATTCCGGATCCAGAAGCTGTTCACCGGCTGGCGCTAGGCAGAAATCCCGATTTGCAGCGAATTAAACATTCAATCATGCAAAAGGAAACAGAAGCAAAATTTGCTTCCCAAAGCTGGATTCCTACCATAAAAGCAATGGGGACTTATTCAGTAAGCGGCCAGCACTATCCGCTAAACAGGCAAAGCTGGAGCCTGGGTCTTACGTTCAGCTTTTCTTCACCATGGTTTGGCGCCAGCACTGGGGGAAACGCCGGATGGGAACCGCCTTATGATAAAACAGCAAGGCTTCAAAGTTCTTTTAGTCCGCTGCCCGATCCTGCTTCCGGTCTAAGCGCCAAACAGGCAGGCCTTGCTTTGGTGCTTGAACGTGAAAATTATCAAAACATTCTGGAAAGGCTTGGCAGGGAAACTGTAATTTTAATAAACAATCTGCACTTAAGCGACCGGCGCAGGGATCTGGCTGTAGAATCGTTAAAACTTGGTGCAGAAAAATACCGTCTTAGTGAAGTTCTGCTAACCCTTGGACGGATTACCCGGGTTCAACTGATGGAAGCGCGCCTTGAATATACAAAAAAAGAAGTGCTGGCTATCGAAGCTGCGGTTTCACTGCTTGAGGCTGAACGTTCGCTGGAACGGTTTGTAGATCTTCCTCCTTCCAGTCTGGAAATGTACTTTCATTACAGGCAAACACAAAAAACAACTATGGAGGGCTGATATATGTTATGCCATGATTCTAAGCGGTACAGAAATAATTATTATCTGTTCTATTCTGTTTTTTTGCTTACGTTGTTCTCCTGCGGAAAAACCCGGGTTTCTTCTGATGTATATATCCCGAGGGTAAAAGTTGCTGCGGTTGAAGAGAAATTACTGACAGAAGAAGTTGCCGGTTTTGGCAGCCTTGCCTTCCTTACCAAGGTAGATGTGAATGCTTTTCAGGACGGGACAATTCGCCGCATTTATTACCGGGAAGGATCGGAAGTACCAAAAGCCGCAAAAATTATTGAAATGGATAATCCACAAATAGATTTGGCTGTCGGCAGGGCAGAGAATGCGTATTCACAGGCTGCTGCTGCACTCAGGCTGTCACAATCGCGTCTTCTGGAAGGGGAATTCAGGGCTGAGGCGGAGTTACTCAGTATAGCAAAGGCCGAAGCGGAACTGGTTCAGGCAAAAAAAATTCTGGAAGAGCAGCGGCGTAAAACAGAAACGGAAGAAAAACTCTATGCAGCCGGAGGATTAAGCGATGAAGCAATTCGTGAAACCCGCTTTAGTTTTTTTAACGCCGAGGAACAATTCAGGATTATGGAAAGGGATTTACAAATCCGTACGGTGGGGCTGCGTGATGAAGATTTAAGAAGGACGGGGCTTTTTCCTGTTTCAGGATTTGCTTCCGATAAAGATCGCCGTTCTGCACTGGTAACTCTTTCTACATTAACGCTCAGGGCGGAAACTGAAGCGGCGGAGGCTCAGCTGGAAGCAGCAGTAAAGGAACTGGAATCGGTACGCCTTGCGAAATCTGAATTAACCATTTACTGTCCTGCCGCCGGAACTGTTGGAGCCCGTTACCTTGAAGAAAATGAACGGGTTAAAAAAGAAGATAAAATTCTTACGCTTATGGATACCGGTGCCCTCTATGTAATTTTTCCCCTCAGAGAGAGTGATGCCCTGCGGCTTCGTAAAGGAATGGCTGCAAAAGTAAAGGTAGATGGTGCAGGTGAAATTTATGACGGTACGGTTGATCTTGTTTCCCCGCAGGCAGACAGCCAGTCTTTTACTTTTTCTGTCCGTGTTTTGCTGCCTGAGGAAATAGTTGCGCCGGGAGACAAACTTAAGCCCGGAATGTTTGCCAGGGTTACTGTCCATCTTGGCGCTGAACGATCCGCATTAACAGCAGCGGAAAGCGCCATTGTTAACCGTAAGAATGATGAAGGCAGTGTTTTTGTAATAAGCCAGGGCAAAGTATCGGAACGGAAGGTTATGTTTGGCCTTCTTTACGGCGAAAACCGTGAAATTTTGTCTGGTATAAAAGCAGGGGAAGTTATAGCGTTACATCCCGATGCTTCGTTAAGGGAAGGGCTTCATGTTATTCCTGAATAATTATCAACGATTTTTTTTGTGTATTGCTGCAGTTTTACTTTTGGGAAGTTGTAAGGATTTTATTAATGTATCGCAGATTGGATTCAGCACATACCCGGGTACAGATAATACAATTTTACCCGGGGAATTTACTGCAGTTTCGGTGCATTTTTATACTCCCATGGATAAACTTAGTACACAAAAAATTCTATCCGTGCAATTTTCTGGATTTTCCGTTAAGGGTGATCTTTCCTGGCAGGGAGACAGGCTAATCTTTACCCCGCTGGAAAGCTGGCTGCCCGGAGTACGATATACCTTTAATTTGGAAGGGATGATCTATGCCAAAGATAGAAGGGAAGAAAGAATAAAACATCATGTTTCTTTTTATGCCCTCCACCGGGAAGCTGCCCCCTATGCAGTTTCCTTTACCCCGGCCGATGGTTCGTCGGTAGGGGTAAAAAACACAGAAGGCGCTTTTGTACACATTTTATTTTCCCAGCCTATGGACAGGCAAAGTACGATAGATGCTTTTTATATCGACGGAATAAGTGAACGTGATTTTATCTGGCAATACGATGATACGGTCATGGAAGTGCATCCAAAAAATAATCTAAATCCCTGGACCGTTTACCGGTGGAATTTAAGCAACAAGGCAAAGGGGAAAAACGGTGTCCCTTTGGGCAGGGAAATTAGCGGCCGTTTTGTAACTGATTTGGATAGACTACTGCCAGCTGTAAAGGAAGTGTTTCCATTAATAAGGGGCGGCGTTAGTTCCGGGTTATGGTGGAATAAAACCGGCTCCCCTATAGAAACCGGCCTTGGGCCGGATCAGGCAATAGGAATTGAATTTAATAAAGCAATGGATGAATCGGTGCTTCGTCAAATACGTTTTGAGCCTTCTTTAGCAGGCAGGGCCGAAATGTGGAAACCCGATACCGTAGTATTTATTCCCGATCGCGATCCGGAGCCGGAAAAAATATATACCCTTATAGTTTCTGCTGAATCAAGGGATACAGGCGGTCTTAAAATGGAAAAAGATTTTTCTCTTTCTTTTACCGCTGACATTCCTTTTCTTTCGGTAATCTCTTTGGATACCGGCTATGGAGGAATAGTTCCCGTACAAAACAGTATTTACCCGGCAAGGACAACATTGCCCGAAGGTATCTGTACCATTACAATCCGTTTTTCCCATGCAATTAATGCTCTTTCGCAGTCTGCAATTGTTCTTGCATTACGGCTGGAAACTTTTTTTCCGGGAACCCTGAAGCCTGTAAGTTTCCGGTCTGCCCGCTGGTGGTCTGCCGATACAGTGGTTTTGCAGTGGGAAGGAATTGAACGAAGTACAGCCGGAGAAAAGCATTATTACAAACTGGTACTGCCTGGAGGAAGGGGCGGCATTTCTGACGGCAGGGGATCGTATTTAAAAGAAGATACGTTCTTTTATCTGGAAATTGAAAATGGGGGGTTATGATAATGAAACATAGAATAAACTGGAATGCATCGGATGTTGCAACAATAATTGTATATAGCATTGTATATTGTCTTGTAACTTTCGGTGCAATGGCCGTTATTTCGCTGTCGTTTTTTTCCTGTGATATCCTGCGAAACGGGCGCTTTGAAGTTAGCAGCTGGAATCCCGGAAGCGGTTATCATGAACCTTCTTCGGTAGAAGTATGCCTGGTTTTTACCCTGGAACCGAACAAGAATAGTGTAGAGCGATCTTTTTCTCTAAGCGAAAACGGTCAGAACCTTTCCGGGCACTTTTCATGGAAGGGGAACCGTATGTTTTTTACGCCTGCTTCTCCTTTAATAATAAACAAAGATTACGTTATAACCCTAAAAACTGATGCTCAGGATACAAAGGGTTTGAATCTGGAACAGGAATTTGAAGCGGCCTTTACCACGCGGAACGGAGGAATGCGGCCCATGCTTATTAATACCGTCCCCCGTGATGGCGGGATTGTTACAGAAAGCCGGGGCAGAGTAGAGCTGTTATTTTCCTTGCCCATGAACAGGTCTTCCCTGCAGAATCTGTCATTTTCACCGTCAATTTCCGGGGTATGGGCTCTTGAGCAGGACAACCGCACAGCATTTTTTACCCCTTCGGAAAACTGGATGAACCTTAGATCCTACCGGCTTGGTATTGGCGATGCAACAGCTGATGAAAAAGAAATGGAAATTGGCCGCGAACAGTTGCTCCATTTTACGGTAGAAATTGATCTTACTGCACCGGAATTGGTTTCTGCTTATGCCATGGATAGTTTTAATCAGATAATAATGGTTCTTAGAGCAGATGACGGAACAGTGGCGGAAAATACCGGATGGGAAAAAAATTATAAACTTGGGCTTCAATTTTCCAAGCCGGTTGATAGCATGTCTGTTATTTCTGCATTAAGCTGCGAACCGCCGCTGGGAATTATTTCGGAGACGCCACCGGGCTATTGTGATTTTTTACTTTTCCGTTTTTCCGATGTTCCGGCATATAATTCGTTATACACAATCATCCTGGGAAAAACGGTAAAGGACAGGGCCGGCAGTACTATAGAAAACAAAATCCTTTGGCGTATCAGAACAGATGGGGATAATTCAAAATCGCCGGTTCTAAAAGGCATGCGCTTTCCCAAAAACCCTGATTCACTTTCTGAATTACTGGAATACAGGCCTGATTACCTCTTTGCAGATTTTCCCATAGAAGGCGGAAATTATAGTTTTGACAGGGGAATTAATACCTGGATGGAATTGTACTTTGAAACTGCCTTTGGCGCGACTGTGGATCTGCTTTCGCTGATGGACAGGTTCAGGTTCAGCGCTACCAATGGGGCGCTGAGTTTTTCTCCTCGCTCTGTCGCTGTATCCGGTTTTAGTGTCGCAGAACCTGCTGATGCCTGGAAAAATTGTTACCGTGTAGAAATCCGGGGCGTAATGGCTAATCATCCTTATACCGGAATGGTAACTATAGAAATCGGTTCTGGACTAAAGGATAGTTTAGGCAATAAAACTACCGATGTACAACGGTTTTTGTTACTAAAATGAAAAACTTTATTAATTTATGTATACGCCGTCCTGTATCGGTGATTATGTTTTTAGCCGCTCTGCTTTTGGCGGGGGCTTTTTCTCTTTCAGTATTGCCAATCCAGCGCCTGCCGGAATTTCCCTTTCCCAGGGTAACTGTAGAAACGCTTTATCCTGGTTTGGGGGCGGAAGATATCCGGCAAATGATTACCATCCCGGTTGAAGACGCCCTTTCTTCCATAAAAGGGCTGGAAAGGATGCGAAGCGTTTCACGGGATGGTGCATCGCTGACGGTACTGGATTTCCGCTGGGGAACCGGCAGTGGTGCAGCTTCCGTCCTTGTCAGGGAAGCAATTGATGCGGTGTACCCCAGCCTGCCCGAAGGGGTTGTAAAACCCGCTGTTATTCCGGGTGATCCTGATGAACAAGCACAATTAATTGTAGCAATTCGTTCTCCGCTTGGCCCTGTATTTGCCCGGAACCTTGCTGAATATGAACTCCGTTCCATATTCAGGCGTATTGATGGCGTTGGAGCAGTAATGCTTTCCGGCGGAGAAAAAGAAGAATTGTTAATTAAGGTGGATCTTCCCCGTGCACTTTCCATGGGTTTGCCCCCGTCTGTACTGGCGGAAATCCTATCCTCTGAAACCTCCAATATACCGGCTGGTAACGCCAGGGACGGGGACAAAGAACTTGTTGTGGTAAGTCAGGGAAAACCAGGTACGGAAGCGGAACTTGAAAAACTAATATTTCCGTCACGGAATGGCTCTTTTGTAATTGGAGATATTGGCTTACTGCAAAGGACATCTGCAAAAAGGGAAAGCATCTTTATTGTTAACGGGATAAATCCGGCATCGTCTGAATTTACAGCACTGGAAATTTTCCGCCGGCCGGGTGCCGATCCGCTAAAACTTTCCCGTGAACTGAAAAAAGCTGTAGCGGAGGCCTCGGCTGCTTTTTCCAGAGATGCGGAGATTAAAATTGTATATGATGATGCAGCTTCAATTATCCCGGGAATCAGACAGCTGTTTGTTTCTGTTATCCTTGGAACCATTGCAGTAATGGTTGTTCTTTTCCTGAATCTAAGGAGTTTGCGTTATAGCATCCTTGCAGGATTATCCCTTCTCTTGTCAATGTCTGCCGCAATCGCTGTTCTTGCCGTACTGGGAAAAACCATTAACAATATGAGCCTTTCTGGAATTGCATTGGGAATAGGGCTTGTTTCCGATGTTTCGGTAATTATTCTTGATTTACTGCACAATGGGTTCGGTAATAAAGAAAGGCCTTCGTGTGATGAACTTGGTTCATTGGCAGCTTCAGTTGCCGCTTCAGGTTTTGGCGGTACTGCAACAACTGTTGTTGTTTTTATTCCTGTTATTTTTCTTCCGGGCCCTTTAGGAAGCCTTTTTGGGGATCTTTCCATTGCCCTGGTAGTATCGATACTTGCAGGATGGCTTTATGCCCAATTTGCATTGCCTTCGCTTTTTGGAATGTTTTTTCCTTCAGGAAAAAAAGGATCGGATAGAATAATAAAAAAAGCGCCGAATGGCAGCAAATATGGTGATTTTATTATTAATCATTATGCACAACTGCTTAAATCGTGCGTGCAGAAACAAGGTAAAATTCTTGGAATAACAATGCTTCTTTGTGCCATGGGTCTTTCTTTGCTTGTTACCCGGCCTGTTGGCTTTGTATCCGCTGATGCAGCATTGGAAATTGAAGTAGTAATAAATTTCCCGTCAGGAACAGTTATGGAAAAAATTGCTGATGAAGCCTCTGTGCTTGGCGAATCTTTAGCTTCCCTTTCTGGAATTGTTTCTGTTTTTGGCAGGGCAGGATCGGAAAAGGAAGATACGGCACGGCGCAGTGATCCTGATTTTCGCAGGGAAAGTTTTATTTTCCGCTGTGTTCTGGGATCAAAACAAAAACCGGCAGCAGTACTGGCTTCTGTTAATTCACTGCTGGAAAAACAACAGTATGAATGTATGGCGCGTTTTCCCCGGGACAAAACAGAAAAACTATTAGGGCTTTCATCTTCCGCAGTATTGGCGGTAAAGGGCCGGAACCGGGAAGAAGCAGAAAGCCGGGTGGCGCTGGCAGAAGATATGATGCACAGGGAAGGGCTTGTTGTTACCAGGAAACCTGCAGGTTTCCGCCCGGAGATCAGGGTTGTACCTGACAGGGAAGCAGCGGCTTATGCAGGAATTAGTACAATGGAAACAGCAATGTCATTTTATGCTGCATCGGAAGGGCTGGAAATTGGCGAACTGGAACTGGAAGGAAAACCGCTAACTATGAAAATTTCGGCTCTGGAAATGCCCGCGCTGGAAGCAATGCCGGTTGTATTACACGAAAGCGGCCCTGTTTTTGCAGGAAGCATTAACCAGTTTGTCCCAAGGGATACTGCGGCAGCTTTAGCGCGCCTGGACAGAAGTGATACAATTTATCTTGAAGCACATTCCAGGGCAGGAAATGTTAAAAATGCCGGCTCTGTTTTTTCTTCGCTTTGTAAAGGAGGAGAAGAAAACGGATTTGTCAGGATCGATGAATCGGCTTTTGCCCGGTATAAAAATTCTCTGCTTGTTACCGTTGTTTTGGTTTTAATGCTGCTTTACCTTACCATGGGGGCGGAATTCGAATCATTTTCCCTGCCTCTTGTATTATTCCTGGCAATACCTTTTTCTTTGGCCGGATCCGGGCCGGCGCTGTTCCTTTCCGGTGCAGGTCTGGATTCTTCGTCGGTTTTAGCACTTATGGTTCTTTTCGGTTTATCTGTAAACAACGGCATGGTTCTTTATGAATTGGCTGCAGAAAAACACAGGCTTGGCAAAACAGCGGCAGAGGCTGTATACCTGGCTGCACTTGAACGAATCCGGCCCGTACTTACAACCGCTTTGACAACAACTGCAGCTTTGCTTCCTTTGGTACTAAGCCCTCTGGGTGCAAAAGAACATTCAATGGCAGCTGCAATGCTGGGAGGGATTATCGCCTGCACAACGCTGACCTTGTTTGCCCTGCCGCCGGTATTGATCCATTTTTTACAAAAACAAAGCAGGCACATATGATAAATAAACCGCGAAGAGCTCTTTGTATCATTCTTATGTTATGTACAGCTGCATTTTATATCATTGCTGTTTTAGGCAGGAACAATGCGGAAAATCAAAACATTGCTGATGAAAGTTTTACAGTAACGCAGCGTTATTACGGGGTAGATGCGGCGGAGATGGAACGGGTTGCTGCGATTCCGCTGGAAGATGCCCTGTCCGGTATCCGCGGACTTAAACATATCTACAGTTCCAGTGAAAATGGCAGGACCAGGGTACTGTGCTCTTTTAAAGGAAAGGAACATGGCCGTTATGAAGCTGTCCGGGAAGCGGCGCAGCAGGTATACGAGTCGCTTCCCAGGGCTGCCCAGCGGCCCGAAATATATTCTTCCGGTGATTCCCGTATTCCGGTGTGGACTGCAGCTGTTATTAATAGGGAGGGATATTCTGTTTCTCCAGATACCGGTGTCCTGCTGGAAAAGACCGTTAAGCCGGCGCTTGAAGGGCTGCCGGGTGCAGGAAATGTAGAAATATCCGGCGCAGGTTTAAAGGAGATAGTAATTACCCTGAAAAGTGAAGAAGCCGCTGTACGGAAAATTGATGCATCGGATATTGCCGCAGTATTGGCAAATAATGATGTTTTACTTCCCGGCGGGACAATAAATCCCCGCGATGCCAATGAGCGCTTTGATTTGGAAATACAGCTTATGGTAGATGGCCGTTATGAAAGTCTGGATCGGGTTCTAATCCCCGTAAAGAACTCCGCTGACGGAATGGATTTTGTGCCGTTGGAAGACATTGCAATAATTGCAGAACAGGAACGGGATTATGAAAGCCGTTCCAGGCTAGACGGAAAAGAAACGGTGATCATTGCCGTTATGGGCAGTGAAAAAGCAGATTTGGGAAAACTTTCCGTGCAGATAAAGAAGGAGCTGTCCAGGTTTCCCGGCCTGGAATTTTCAATTCTTTCCGACAGGGGAGAGGCTGAAAGGCAGGCCCGTTCCTCCGCTCTGTGGGCGGCTTTTCAGGGTGGCTGCATGGTGGCCATTCTTTGTGCATTGCTTTGTTCCGGTAAACGGAATTTTTCTCTTATTTGTTCACTTACCGTTCCGGTAACAATTTTTTTTACAGCTGCTCTAATTGTTTTTTTCGGGTTTTCCCTGGATAAACTGGTGCTGGCAGGACTTTCTGCAGGGGTGGGAGCTGCAATAGATGCCGCCCTGCTCAGTGCTGAATATTTTTATTCCTGCAAAACCATAAAGGAAGGAGAAATTGCTAAAAAAACTCTGCGCTTTCCCCTTGTTTCCGGCTCCATTACAACGGTAATTGCGCTTTTGCCGCTTATGGCTCAGAAAACATCGGGAATGAATTCTGTAGCATGGGCTGTTGCTTCTGTAAATATTGTTACAATGGTTTTGGCCTTAACACTGCTGCCGCCTCTCTTTCTTTGGGGTTGTTCTGCCAATGCAAAAAAAACTGCAGATTTTATGCGCATTCATTTTATATCAGCCTTTGGTTCTGCCATTTTATCTCTTGTACCTTTTACTGCCGTTGCAATTTCTTCTCTTCTCCGCTGTTATAGGAGAAAGCTGGCAATTCTGGTAAGGCTAATCTTTGGCAAACCATGTCTGGTAGCATGCTGCTGGCTTGTGCTGGGCATACTGGGTATTGCTGCGCTTAGTTTAAATGGGGCGGATGTATTTGAGGAAAATGCCGGAGATTCTGTTTATGCACAAATTGAATTTGACGGAGGCCTTCATATAGAAGAAACAGACAGGAGCTTGGCTTTATATGGCAGCGAGCTAAAAAAACATCCTGGAATTAAAAATGTTCAAACAGTGGCAAGAACGGGGACAGGATCGGTTCTTGCTGGTTTTGATCCTCATGTGATTGACAGCAATGCTGTGAGGGATGTAATGCGGAATATTCCTGTCTCCGGCGGGTTTGTGTACATTATGGAATCATCGCCTAACGAAAGAAGCTGGAAGGTTAGAATTGCCGGTGATGAAGATAAAACCTGCCGTAAATTGGCTGGCGAAGCTGCGCTGCGCTGTTCGGCCATGGATCTTGTTTTAGAAACGGTTTTGAATTTTAAAGACGGAAGCCCGCGAATTAATTTAATGGCTGACAGGGAACGGGTTGCCCTTAATACACTTTCTTTTGGCAGTATAGGTCAGACGGCACGGCGCAGTATTCATGGGCCTGTGGCATATAAACGTATTGGTAGCAGTGGAGAAATTGACGTAAGGATTAGGGGAGGGAAGAATCCCAAAAGCAGGGAAGAAGTGCTGGGAATATTCGCTAAAGGAAGTTCTGCGCCCCTTGAACTTTCGGCGCTGGTAACAGGTGAATTAACCATGGAGGCAGGTTCCATTCAGCGGGAGGATAGGAGAAGGAGTGCATCATTTTCCATTCGGACTAAAGCAATGGATCCAAGGAGGGTAAGAGACAGGGTAATGGCAGCCCTTGCCGATCTTGAATTACCGCCCGGCTACAGTGTTGAATTTGATCTGCAAGCCATTAAGTCTGCCGAAAGTGCTGGAAAGCAATTCCGGCTTTTTTTTATGGCTTTGCTTTTTTGTTATATGGTGATTGCCGGCCTAAAGGAATCTTTTGGCTTTCCTCTGGCTTTGCTTGCAGTTGCGCCTCCTTCCCTTGCTGTACCGGCGCTATACATGGTTCTGCGAAATTATTCCCTCAATACAGTTTCTGCGGCGGCTTTTGTAGCGGTTACGGGTATGGCAATAAATGCAGCAGCGCTTATTGCAGATGCTCTGGAAAATGCAACCCCGGATGTAACTTCGTATTATTGCATTTTTCGCCGGCGTCTTCCGGTGCTGGCTGCAACAACGCTTACGACTGTTATCGCAGCCCTTCCATTTCTCTTTATTAAAGGCAATGCAGCTTTGGTGGTAAAAACCCTTTCCCTTGTAAGCGCCATGGGAGTTGCAGTATCCGCCCTTTGTGCAATTACCTTAATTCCCGCATTAATTACATTGTTTCCATCATTACTTAAGGCTGCTGGTCATCGACATTTGGTACACTAAGCATTATTATTATAAGCATGATAATCGATCCTACACTTAAAAATCTTGATCAGCTTTTTCCTGCAGAGTTTACCGGGGATCAAAAAGCGCAGGCCAGGACCTTGTTTTTAAAAAACCTTGCAGCGGATGCTCACCGTTTTTACGGAGGGAAGATGCAAACCGTTCCCAAGTGCGGCCTTTATGGGCTTAATTGGTTTAATGTGTGGTATACGCCGGGTGTGTCAAAAATTTCCACCGCAATACGGGAAAATAACGATGTTTCTTTTGCCCTGTCCAATCGCGGGAACCTTGTTGCAGTGGTTTCTGATTCAACACGGGTTCTTGGCGATGGCGATTGTACCCCTCCTGGCGGACTGGGGGTAATGGAAGGCAAGGCTATGCTTATGAAATACCTTGGCGGTGTTGATGCAGTTCCGCTCTGTGTGGATTCAAAAGGACCGGACGGGATAAACAACCCTGATAAACTTATTGACTTTGTTAAGATGGTCCAGCATAGTTTTGGCGCAATTAATCTGGAAGACATTAGCCAGCCGAATTGCTATAAAGTGCTGGACGAACTTCGCGAAGCATGTGATATTCCGGTTTGGCATGATGATGCCCAGGGTACTGCCTGCGTTACTTTGGCAGGGCTGCTTAATGCACTGAAACTTGCAGAAAAAAAGATCGGCGAAGTTAAAATTGTTCTTTTAGGCGCAGGAGCTTCCAACACCACTATAGCGCGGCTTATACAAAGCGACGGCGGCGATCCTGCAAAGATAATTATCTTTGATACGAAAGGCAGCCTCCATGCGGGAAGAGAAGATATTAAGAACGATAAACGTAATTACCGTAAATGGGAACTTTGCGAAAAAACCAATCCCGATAAAATCCTTTTAATGGAAGAAGCAGTAAAGGACGCCGATGTTTTAATTGCCCTTTCTGCCCCGGGGCCGGATACGGTAAAACGGGAGTGGATTCGTTCCATGGCGGAAAAATCCATTGTGTTTGCCTGCGCCAACCCGGTGCCGGAAATCTGGCCCCATGCTGCCAGGGAAGAAGGGGCTTTTATTGTTGCAACGGGGCGGGGGGATTTTCCAAATCAGGTTAACAATTCGGTGTGTTTCCCCGGCATACTTAAAGGGGCGCTTCTGGTAAGGGCAAGAAAAATTACAGACGGGATGGCGATACGTTGCGCCCATTCCATTGCAGATTTTTCCGAGAAGCGGGGGATTAGCCCGGATAATATCATTGCCACCATGGATGAAACGGAAGTTTTTGCAGTAGAGGCTGCCGATGTGGCGGAGCAGGCAATTAAGGAAGGTGTTGCACGGATAAGTTATTCCTGGGACGAGATATATGAGCGTGCCAAAAATGATATTGCTTCAGCCCGCGGCCTTGTGGAAGAGATGAAAAAATATGGCCATATCAGTGAACCGCCGCAGGAAATGCTGGAAGCGGCCCTTAAAG
>Ga0082212_10005000_pt1 | contig 18251 bp, 17 predicted proteins | sample TergutNt197P3_FD_71548 | JGI IMG/M metagenome (GOLD analysis project Ga0082212, IMG submission 71548) | Neocapritermes taracua P3 segment gut microbial communities from Petit-Saut dam, French Guiana - Nt197 P3 | ecosystem: Host-associated > Arthropoda: Insects > Digestive system > Gut ...
TTCTTCTTCAGGGCTAAGGCAACGAGGCCTGTGCCCTCTCTTTTTCCCCGCTGTTTGCCCCGCTTCCGCCTCCTTGACCCAGCGGCAAATTGTCCTTGATGATACACGGAATATCTCCGACAATACTTGAGATGATTGACCTGCCTTATACGACGATACCGCTAATATCCGAATTTCTTCTGATTGACCTTTCATGCCTTAATTATATATCAAAGATATCTAATTTGTAAAGTGCTCTAGCTTTTTATCTTGACAAAGTATGTCTTAATGCGTTAAGACATACTGACGGGTATGCTCGATGAATCCTAATCAATTAACCGGCAACATTGGCCTGTTTTATGCTTGCTATCAGCTTTCCTTGCGCGGCTGGAATGCCCTCCCAACCATCCGAAATGCCAAGGGCGCTGATGCTATCATCGTCAAAGGCAAGAGGAAGCTCGGTATTCAGTCCAAGGCTTTCAAAAACCAGGTTGACGTTCCTCTGGGAAATGGCACGCTGGATGTATCTGTGGATTATTGGGTCGTTATCCTGAGTGTCCAGGATGATATAAAGCGGAAAGTATTTGTCATCCCGCAGGAAGATATTCTGTGCGGAGTCCAGGGATGCACTCAAAATAACGTCAATACGGCTTTTATCGTTCGCAATAAAGATAAAAACAAACCAGACAGCTTCACATATTGGCTCAACTACAAATTCCTGCTCTCCGGCCAGCATAATTATGCGGATGCGTGGGAATGCTTTGAATATGAGTAATTGATTTCTGGTTAGATTTTCAGGCCGTTAGAAGCGCAAAAATAAGAGCCCCGGGTTGCCGGGGCTTTTTTTGTATAATTAAGACAGGCTAGGGATGGAAGGACGGGCTAAAAAATAAAACACAACCTCTATTATACGGAATTTGAGTGAGGCAAAAATTTTAAAATGAGTCAGTACCTGGTATTGGAGGGTCTTGATTTTGGGGCGGGTTTAGTGTATCTTAAAAAAAGGGTCGGGACGCGTGAACATCCCGACCCGGCGGGGCAAGTTCCCCTGATGATGGTAAATCACCAAAGGTTGCGCCCCGGTAGGAATGGACCTCCTACCGGGGCGTTTCATTTACCGTCGGCGGTTAAGCCAGCGGGCCACAAGAACGACCGTAACGCCCGCCAGGACGTTCAAAAGGAAGTCCATAGGCAGCTTCCTTTCCGGAGGACTTACCCAAAGCCAAAATACCCGCCTTCGCACCCCTTGTCAACCAGGTGAAATTCGGCTAAAACGGAAAAAAGTTGACAGGAGTTGGTTTTTTGATTAAGGTGGAAATTCGCGCCGAAACAGGGCGTCAACGCCACCTACAGATCGGCAGGTGAGACCCCCATTGAGCAGCAACCAGACCGGCATTGAAGTCTCCGTGCGGGACAACGATGTGGAACAGGCCATCAAGGCCCTGAAGCGGAAAATAGCCCGGGACGGGCTATTGAAGCAGATCAAGAGCAAGAAGGCCTATGAGAAGCCCAGCGAGCGCCGCAAGCGCAAGGAGCGCGAGTCCAAGCGCCGCCTGCGCAAGGCCATGGCCCGCCGGGCCCGCCGGGCCCCCAGGGGTTGAAGCGGCGCGGCCGCCATAATATAAAAAACCCGGATCGCAGGATCCGGGTTTTTTAGTTGCCCCGCCGCCTTGCCAGGCGGCCCGGTTTTGTTTATAATAGCCGACCATGCGCGGCCGGAAAAAAGAAAAAGCCGAAAAAGCCGAAAAACCCGCCTTCGGCCAGGTCTGCCTGGAATACGGCCAGGCCATAGTCCTGGCCGTGGCCCTGGCCCTGGTCATCCGTTCCTTTTTGTTCCAGGCCTTCCAGATCCCCTCCGGGTCCATGATCCCCACCTTTCTGGAAGGGGACCGGGTGCTGGTGGAAAAATTCGCCTACGGCCTCCGCAACCCCCTAACCAACCAGGTCTGGGTGGAGACCGGCCGGCCCGAGCGCTGGGACGTGGTGGTCTTCATCTCCCCCGAGGACCACGGCAAGGATTTTGTCAAAAGGGTGGTGGGCCTGCCCGGGGAGACCGTGGCCCTGGCGGGCGGCGAAGTCTTCATCAACGGCCAAAAGGTCGAAGACCCCCACGGCCGCTACGACCCGCGCGGCTTTTCCCCTCTGCGCGACCGCCCGCCCCGGGCGCTTGACGAGAACCAGTATTTCATGATGGGCGACAACCGCGACCATTCCAGCGACTCCCGGGCCTGGGGCCCGGTGGATTTCAGCCTCCTGAAAGGCCGGGCCTGGCGCCTCTACTGGTCCTGGGATTCGGGGCCCGGCCGGAACCTAAGCGAGCGTCTCCGCACCGGCCGCATCGGCCGCAAGGTGGAATGATCCAATATTATCAAGGTGGGGCTTATGACTGAAACCGTCCCCTGTCTGCCCAAGGACCTCCTGGACCTTGACGACTACAGCCCAGGCCAGTTGGACCTCGTCCTGGACCTGGCCGAAAGCTTCAAGGAGATTTCCCGGCGGACCATCAAGAAGGTGCCCACCCTGCGCGGGAAGCTGGTGGTCCTGTTCTTCCACGAAAATTCCACCCGCACCCGCCTGAGTTTCGAGGTGGCCGCCAAGCGCCTGTCGGCCGACACCATCGCCCTGTCCGCTTCCGGCTCCTCCCTGGCCAAGGGCGAGAGCTTATTGGACACGGCCAGGAACATCGCGGCCATGGCCCCCGACGCCCTGGTCATCCGCCACGGGGCCTCGGGCGTGCCCGGCTTTCTGGCCCGCCGCCTTGATTTTCCCGTCCTGAACGCCGGCGACGGGGCCCACGCCCACCCCACCCAGGCCCTCCTGGACATGCTGACCTTAAGGGAGGCCAAGGGCGGCCTTAAGGGCCTTAAGGTGGCCGTCATCGGCGACATCGCCCATAGCAGGGTGGCCCGCTCCAACATGATCGGCCTGACCAAGATGGGGGCCCGGGTGGCCGTGGCCGGGCCGCCCTCCATGCTGGTCCCGGACTTGGCCGAAACCTACGGGGTGGAGGTCTTCACCCGGCCCGAGCCGGCCCTGGAAGGGGCCGACGCGGTCATCATGCTGCGCATCCAGTTGGAACGCCAGTCCGGGACCCTCTTTCCCGGGGCCCGGGAATACGCCCGGGTCTACGGCCTGGACCACGAACGGCTGAAACTGGCCAAGCCCGACGTGGTCATCATGCACCCCGGCCCGGTCAACCAGGGGGTGGAAATGACCCCGGAAATATATGAAGACCCCCGGTCGCTCATCCTGCCCCAGGTCACCAACGGGGTGGCCGTGCGCATGGCCCTGCTCCACCTTTTGATCGAACGCCCCGCCACCCCGGCGGACTCGTAAAAATAGGGCTGATATGACTTCATTACTGATCAGAGGCGGCCGGGTGCTGGACCCGGCCCGGAACATAGACGACCGGCTGGACCTCCTGGTCCGGGACGGGCTTATCGCGGCCCTGGAAAACCCCGGGGGCCAGGCCGAGGCGGACAGGGTGATCGAGGCCGAAGGCCGCCTGGTGCTGCCGGGCCTCATCGACCCCCATGTCCACTTGCGCGAGCCGGGCCACGAATACAAGGAAACCGTGGCCAGCGGCCTGGCGGCCGCGGCGGCCGGCGGCTTCACGGCCGTGGCGGCCATGCCCAACACCAGCCCGGCCGTGGACAACGCCGAGGAGGTGGCCGCCCTTCTGGCCCGGGGCGCGGCCGCGGGCGCGGCCCGGGTCTGGCCCGTGGCGGCCATGACCAAGGGCCGCCGGGGGGAGGAGCTGACCGAATATTACGACCTGAAATCAGCCGGGGCCGTGGCCGTTTCCGACGACGGCGACTGGGTCAAAAACCCCAAGGTCTTCCGCCGGGTGCTGGACTACGCGGCCGCCGTGGGCCTGGCGGTCCTGAGCCACGCCGAAGACCCGGAATTGTCCAAGGGCGGGGCCATTTACGAGGGCCGGGTGTCCACCCGCCTGGGCCTGCCGGGCATCCCGCCCCAGGCCGAGAGCCTGGCCGTGCACCGCGATCTTAGCCTGGCCGAACTCACCGGCAAGCCCCTCCATTTCTGCCACCTTTCCACCAAGGGCTCGGTGGAGGCCTTAAGAGCCGCCCAAGGCAAGGGCCTCCGGGTCACCGGCGAGACCGCGCCCCACTACCTGTTCCTGACCCATGAGGCCGTGGGCGACTACGACCCCAACGCCAAGATGAAGCCGCCCCTGGGCACGGCCGAAGACCAGGCCGCCCTGCGCGCCGCCCTGGCCGACGGCACCCTGTCGGCCATTGCCACCGACCACGCCCCCCACAGCGTTTTGGAAAAAGAGGTGGAATTCATCGACGCCTCCTTCGGGGTCATCGGGTTGGAAACGGCCCTGCCCCTGGCCCTGGAACTGACGCGCTCCGGCCTCCTCACCCTCTCCCGGCTGGCGGAACTGATGTCGCTAAACCCGGCCCGCATCCTGGGCGTGCCGGGCGGCAGCCTGGCCCCGGGCCGGCCGGCCGATGTGACCGTGGTGGACCCGGACCTGGACTTCACCCTCACGCCCGAGGGTTCAAAGTCCCTGAGCCGCAACTCGCCTTTCTGGGGACGGCCCCTCAAAGGCCGGGCCACCCATACCATAGTGGGCGGACGGGTGGTCTTTGAACTGGGAAGCACTGAATAATGATGGAATTTGGGCTAACAGGAAGGGGGGATTTGTGCTATTATGATTAAAAGAGCGACTGATTTTCTAGAAAAAGTGGCCGCCGGTGCGCTTCTAGTCGGCCTTTTTCAAGGGCAAAACTTGGCACTCGTTTTATGTCTTTTATCATTTAGTGTCAGTATGGCCTTAACTAGAAAAATTGAAAGGAAGGGGAGCAATGAATAGCACCTACCTATTCGCTTTCATAATTGTAATTGCCATCGGCGCCTTTGGATATTACCTTCACCATAAAGGTTATCGGGACTAGCTCAGTAAAAATGAAAATTCTGGTCATGGGCGGGGCCGGCTATTTGGGGGGCTGGCTGACGCCTTTATTATTGGATGAAGGCCACGAAGTGACGGTCTTCGACCGCCTCCTCCACGGCCCGGCGGCCGTGGCCCCCCTGGCCGGCCGGCCCGGTTTCAAACTGGTGGAGGCCGATATGCGGGACCTGGGGGCGGTGAGCGCGGCCCTGCCGGGCCACCAGGCCGTCATCCTCCTGGCCGCCCTGGTGGGAGAGCCGGCCTGCGCCCGGGACCCGGCCGCCACCGTGGCCGTCAACTACCTGGCCCCTCTGGCCGTCCGGCGGGCGGCGGCCTATTACGGGGCCGAGCGCTTCATCTTCGCTTCCACCGATTCCTGCTACGGGGCCCAGGAAAATGTTCTCCTGACCGAGGACTCGCCCCTCAAACCCCTGGGCCTCTACGCCGAACTCAAGGCCCGGGTGGAAAAAGAAATAATGGAAGCCCGGGATTGGGGAGGCCCGCGCCCCACCATCCTGCGCCTGGCCACCCTCTACGGCCCGGCCCCGCGCATGCGTTTCGACCTTATCCTCAACCTGTTGGCCCGGGAAGCGGCCCTGGGCCGGGTGGCCAAAATCTTCAGCGGCGAACAGTGGCGGCCCTTCGTCCATGTCCGGGACGCGGCCCGGGCCTTCGCCCTGGCCCTGGCCGCCGGTTCGGAAACGGTCTCCGGCCAGATCCTCAATGTCGGCTCCAACCACCAGAACATCCAGTTCAAGGATTTGGCCGCGCTGCTCCTGCGGGTCCTGCCCGGGGCCCGGGTCGAAACCGTGCCCCAGCCCCCGGACCTCCGGGACTATCACGTGGCCTTTGACAAAATCAGCCGGCTTTTGGGTTTTGAGCCGCAATTCGAGCCCGAGGACGGCCTCCGGGAGATCGCGGCCGGCCTGGCCGCCCGCGCCTGGGGCGACCCGGACGACCCCCGCCTTCGCAATTCGTAAGGCGCCCCCTAATATTGGATTATCCGGGCGAAGCTGTCCACGGTCAGGCTGGCGCCGCCCACCAGGGCGCCGTCGATATCCGGCTGGGCCATGAGCTGGGAGGCGTTGTCGGGCTTGACCGAGCCGCCGTAGAGCAGGCGCGTGGCCCCGGCGACCGCCGGGGATATTTTTTCCGCCAGCCATTTGCGGATGAAGGCGTGGGCCTCCTGGGCCATTTCCGGGGTGGCGGTCCGGCCCGTGCCGATGGCCCAGACCGGCTCATAGGCCAGGTCCAGGGCTCCGGGCGCGGCCCCGCCCAGGCCGGCCAGGGCCTCGTCCAACTGGACGGCCAGGACCTCGAAGGTCCGGCCCGCCTCCCGCTCTTCCAGGGTCTCACCCAGGCAGACGATGGGCCTGAGCCCGGCGGCCAGAACGGCCTTGATCTTTTTATTGACGCCCGCCCCGGTCTCGCCGAAGAGCTGGCGGCGCTCGCTGTGGCCGAGGATGACGGCCCCGGCCCCGGCGGCCGCGACCATGGGGGCGGAAATTTCGCCGGTGAAGGCCCCCTCGGCCTCCCAATGGACATTCTGGGCGGCGATTATTATGGGCGTGCCGCCGACGGCCTGGACCGCGGCCTCCAGGCTGGTGAAGGGCACGCCGAAAGCCACCTCCCGGTCGGCCGGGAAGGGTTTCAGCCTGCCTAAGAGTTCCTGGAAGAATTCGCGGGCTTGGCCGCTGGTCTTGAACATTTTCCAGTTTCCGGCGAGCAATGGTTTTCCGCTCATGTCCCGATCTCCTTGTTCGTTTTTATTATTCGATTTCACGTCAAGATTATGATAGCAAAAAAGCCCTCAAGCCACAAGGCGGGCCGGCCCAAAGCCCTTGCCTTGGGCCTGAAGATGGGGTATAATAAAAAGTTGTTGATATATCGGCGTCTTGGCGGAAAAATATGAGCGGAAAAGAAATCGACCCGGAAAGGATCGAACCGGATTTCGACAAGGCCGGGGGCCTGGTGCCCGCCGTGGCCCAGGACGCCGTCACCGGGGAAATCCTCATGCTGGCCTACATGAACCGCGAAGCCTTCGACCGAACCCTGGCCACGGGCGAGGCCCATTACTGGAGCCGGTCCCGCCGGGTGTTGTGGCACAAGGGCGGCGGCCGTAGCGGCCGGGTGCAGAAAGTCCGGGAGCTGCGCCTGGATTGCGACCTGGACGCCGTGCTTCTGAAAATCGAACAGGTGGGCGGCGTCTCCTGCCACACCGGCCGGCGAAGCTGCTTCCATTATCTCCTGGGCCCGGACGGCCGGTTCCGGCTGGCGGAGGATTGATGACCCGGACCATCGCCCTGGGCCTGCCGAAGGGCTCCCTGGAAAAATCGACCCTGGAACTGTTCGCCCGGGCCGGCTGGCGCATAGTGGCCAGCGAGCGCAACTATTTTCCAGATATCGACGACCCGGAGATAATCTGCACCCTGGTCAAGGCCAAGGAAATGGCCCCTTATGTGGCCGGCGGCACCCTGGACGCCGGCCTGACCGGCCGGGACTGGTGCGTGGAATATGACGCGGACGTGGTGGTGGTGGAAGACCTGGTCTATTCCAAGACCAGTCACCGCCCGGCCCACTGGGTGCTGGCCGTGGCCGGGAACAGCCCCTACCGCGTCCCGGAGGACCTGGCCGGTTGCAAAGTGGCCACGGAACTGGTGAACGTCACCCGCAACTGGTTCGCCCAGCGGGACATCCCCGTGACCGTGGACTTTTCCTGGGGGGCCACCGAAGCCAAGATAAACTCCGGCCTGGCCGACGCGGTGGTGGAGGTGACGGAGACCGGCAGCACCATCCGGGCCCACGGCCTGCGAATTTTGTGCGAAGTGATGACCACCAACACCCAGTTGATCGCCAACCCGGCCGCCTGGGCCGACGGCTTTAAGCGGTCCAAGATCCAGCAGATAGCCCTGCTCCTGAAAGGGGCCCTCCGGGCCAGCGGCCTGGTGGTCCTGAAACTCAACGTCCGGGAAAAGGATGCCGCCTCGGTCATTGAGCTTCTGCCCAGCCTCAACGCCCCCACCGTGGCCGGCCTGTATAAGACCGACTGGTTGAGCGTGGAGACCGTGGTGGCCGACAGCGTGGTGCGGGAACTTATTCCGCGCCTGCTTTCGCGGGGAGCCGAAGGCATTATTGAATATCCTCTGAATAAAGTAATTTGATTTTTCGGACGAGGTAAAAATCATGACCGCTTTACGCCTTCATATCCCCATCCTGATCCTGGCCCTGGCCCTGGGCGCCGGCGCCTGCGTCAAGAGCCGCCAGTCCTCCAAAAAATCTCCCGCTCCCGACGGCCAGGTCAGCGAAGAGGCCCAGGCCCAAATAAACCTGGGCGCGGCCCTTCTGATGCAGGGGGAATACATAAAGGCCCTGCCGGAACTCTTAAGGGCCCGGGAACTGGCCCCCAAGAACGCCGCCGTGGAAAACTTCCTGGGCCTGGCCTATTATTACGGCCAGAAGGAATATGACCTGGCCATCGAATGCTACAAAAGAGCCCTGGCCATCAACCCGGACCGCACCGATGTCCACAACAACCTGGGCCTGGTCTACCTGGAGCAGAACAATTACGAACAGGCCCTGGCCGAATTCAACTACTGCCTCAAGGACCTGGTCTACCAGAATAAGCACCTGCCCCAGACCAACATCGGCCTGACCCACTTCAAGATGAAGGAATACGACCAGGCCCTGGCCGCCCTGACCCGGGCCGTTGAATTGGCCCCGAACTACGCCAACGCCTATAAGAATATCGGCAAGGTCCACATGGCCCGGCAAAATTACGAATCCGCCCTGGACTACCTGAAAAACGCCGCCCGGCTCGATGACAAGGACCCGGATACCTACATGGACCTGGGCGATCTTTATGAACGGCTGGGCAACCCGGACGAGGCCGCCCAAGCCTACAGCCAGGTGGCCGCCCTGGTCCCCAATACCCCGATGGCCATGGAAGCCCAGCGCCGGGCCCGCCGAGCCATGGGTTTCAACCTGAATTGACCAAACCCCGGCCCGGAGGCGTCCCCGCGAACCCGGCCCCGGCCAGGGAAAGGCCGCCGGCCCAGGAGGTGGAATTCCTGGTCTCCGCGGCCGCGGGCCGGCAGTTCCCGGAACCCCTGGGGGCGGAATTGGCCATCCTGGGGCGGTCCAATTCCGGCAAGTCCTCCCTTTTGAACCGCCTCCTGGGGCGCCGGGGCCTGGCCAGGACCGGGGCCGCGCCCGGCCGGACCAGGCAGATAAACTTTTTCCGGGTCGTTTTCCGCCCGGGGGCGGCCCCTTTTTTGCTGGCCGACCTGCCCGGCTACGGCTTCGCCGCCGGGCCCAAGGCCGAGGTGGCCGGCTGGCGGGCTTTGACGTCCGACTACCTGGAGGGCGGCCGGCCCCTTAAGCTGGCCCTGTTGTTGATGGACATCCGCCGCGACCCCTCGCCGGACGAGGACGGCCTCCTGGACTGGCTGGCCGCCCTGGGTATTCCGGCCTGGGTGGTGGCCACCAAGGCCGACAAATTCGGCCGGGGCCCGGCCGCGGCCCGCCTGGCCCGTCTTAAGGGCCTGTTCCGAACCGCCCCGGTCCGCCCGCCCCTGGCCTTTTCCGCCCTCACCGGCCAGGGCCGGGAGGAGCTGATCAACGGGCTGGCCGAGGCCGGCCTTTTTTGATTTATGCCCCTGAATCTCACCGACGCCCAGAGAGCCCAAGGGTTGGTCCGGGCCATAGGGCTCATGTCCGGCGGCCTCGACAGTCTCCTGGCCGCCCGCCTGTTGATGGAACAGGGCTTCAGGCCCGACCTGGTGGTCTTCACCAGCCCCTTCTTCGCCCCGGACAAGGCCCTCGAGGGGGCGGAAGCCCTGGGCCTTCCCCTGACTCTTATGGATATTTACGACGACCTCCTGCCCCTGGTCAAGAAGCCGCTCCACGGCCGCGGGCGCAACCTCAACCCCTGCGTGGACTGCCACGCCCTGATGCTGAAAAAGGCCGGGGAACTTCTCCGGAAAGACGCCGGCTTCCTTTTCAGCGGCGAGGTGCTGGGCCAGCGCCCCCTGAGCCAGAATCCCCGGGCCCTCTCAACCGTGGCCCGGGGCTCGGGCCGGGCCGATTTCGTGCTGCGGCCCCTTTCGGCCCGGCTCCTGGCGCCGACCGAGGCGGAAAGGCTGGGTTGGGTGGACCGCGAGCGGCTTCTGGGCCTCTCCGGCCGCTCCCGCCGGGCTCAGTTGGATCTGGCCGCCGGTTTCGGGCTCCCGGCTCCCACCCCGGCCGGCGGCTGTCTTTTGACCGACCCGATCTTCAGCCGCCGCTTCAAGTGGCTCCTGGACCGGCCGGAGGGCCGGCCGGACCCGGCCTGGCCCCCGGCCCGCCTGGTGGAGATAATCAAGCACGGCCGCCTTTTCGCCGCCGGGTCCGGCGCCTGGCTGGCCGTGGGCCGCAACCAGGCCGACAACCGCCGCCTGGCCGAACTGGCCCGGCCCGGAGACCTGATCTGCCGGCTTGAAGAGGCCCCCGGACCCCTGACCCTGGGGCCCGGGCCGGCCCCTCCCTCCCCGGAGACCCTGGCCCTGGCCCGGAGCCTGACCGCGGCCTACGGCGACCACGGCGGCGCGGCTGAAATCCTGGTGCGGGCCGAGATCCGGGGCGGGCCGGCCTCTCTGGAAAAAACCGCGGTCACGGCCACCGCCGCCTGGGCTGAACATCTTAGGCCCGTAACTTCCGCTCCAGACTAAAAATTTACTAAAACCTGCTAAAACCTGGGAGGGCCAAGGCCGGCCCAAACCCGCAAAATAGGGCCGGCTGGAAAAAATTTATTATTAAAATCGCGGGATTAGATTGGCAGGCCAGGCCCCCGGGGGTTTTTTAAAGTAAAATCTCAGCCTTAATTAACAAGTTGCCAACTGAAAATTATTGTGATATATTATAGATGTTTTTAAGGCCCGGCCTCTACCTCTACCGTCAGGGGTTCAGGTCGCGGTTTTTCGGCGGGTATTTTTACGGAGACCTCCATTCCTCAAGTGGGCTTGACTTGGGGAATGGTTCAAGTCATCTTTCAACAAAGCAACATGGAGGATTAGAATGAAAAAAGCATTGGTTCTGTTCTTGGTCTTGGGTGTCAGCGTCCTGGCGGTCCAGGGTTGTGGCAAAAGCGGCAACTACCCTGATTCGACTTTGGTCAAAGAGTTGGTCTATTTTGACTCCAACAAGTACAACCTGAAGCCCGAAGCCCTGCGGGCCCTGGATTTCAAGGTCGCCTACCTGAAGCATTTCCCGGGCAAGACGATCTTCGTGGTCGGCCACACCGACAAGCGCGCCAGCGACAAATACAACCTGGACCTGGGCCGCCATCGGGCCGAGGAAATTCAGCGCTACCTGGTCAACAACGGCATCAATCCCAAGCGCATCGTGCTGATGACCGAAGGCGAACGGCGCCTGGTTGATCCCGGCAACTCCTCCGCGGCCGATGCCAAGAACCGCCGGGCCGAGTTCTTCATCATCGGGGTCAACAACTCCAACTAGACAGAGATTCCTGGTTTCCGAAAGCCGGAAGGCCCGGGCAATGCCCGGGCCTTCTTGCGTTCAGGGGGGGGCAAATTTTGTCTTGACAAGGCGGGTCGGCTGTATTATTATTGCAACTCAGAATCAATAACAAAAAAGTGGAGTCCGTCCGTGAGCCTCATTACCATGCGCCGCATGTCCGTGGGCCAGACCGGCGCCATCGCCAGGGTCAAGGGCGGCGGGGCCATAGGCGCCCGCATCCGGGAAATGGGCCTGGTGCCGGGCGCGGAAATACTCATTGTGGGCCGGGCCCCCTTGAACGACCCGGTCCATATCAAACTCCACGGCTATGACCTGACCCTGCGCAACAACGAAGCCGATCATATCCTGGTGACGGTGGCCGAAACCGGAGAGGACGGGCCGTGAGCGGGGAGCGGGCCCTGGTCGTGGCCCTGGCCGGCAACCCCAACGCCGGCAAAACCAGCCTATTCAACAAACTCACCGGGCTCCACGCCCACGTGGGCAACTGGCCCGGCGTCACCGTTGACCGGAAGTGGGGGCAATTCACCCACCGGGGCCGGACCATCAAGCTGGTGGACCTGCCCGGCATCTATTCCCTTAACTCCTATTCCCTGGACGAGCGCGTGGCCCGCGATTTCATCCTGAATGAAAAACCGGACCTGGTGCTGGACGTGGTCGACGCCACCAACCTGGAACGCAACCTTTACCTGCCCCTGCAGTTTCTGGAAATGGGCCTGCCCATCGTTCTGGCCCTCAACATGATGGACATGGCCGAAGCCGCCGGCCTGGAGATCGATATTGAAAAAATCGAAAAGACCCTGGGGGCCCGGGTGGCGCCGGTGGTGGCCACCGCCGGGACCGGGCTTTCGGCCCTCCTGGACCGGGTGCTTTTGGCGGCCGACCAACCGGACAAGGCCTGGCGTCCCCTGGAAATAAGCTATGGCCAGGACATAGACACGGCCCTGGACCAGGCCAGGGAGATCATCGCGGCCTCGCCCCCGGAAGGGGAGGTTTTCCCGCCCCGCTGGCTGGCCCTGAAATACCTGGAAGGCGACCCCTTAATCGAGGATCACCTGGTCCGGACGGCCCCGGCCCTGATCCCGCGTCTGACCCCCATCCGCGAGCGCCTGTCCGCCCACCTCAAAGCCACCTTCGACGACGACATCGCCGCCGGGCTGACCGACCACCGCTACGGCTTCCTGGCCGGCCTCAAACGGGCCGCCGTGACCAGCGCCCGCCGGGACACCCGCTGGCTGAGCGACGCCCTGGACCGGGTTCTTTTGAACCGCCTTTTCGCGCCGGTCTTTTTCCTGGCCGTCATCTACGGTCTCTATCAATTCACCTTCTGGGCCTCCGGCCCGGTGGTCGCCGGCCTGGAAAGCCTCTTCGGTGCCCTCGGCGGCCTGGCCGAAACCGGCCTGGACCAGGGACTGTTGAAAGACCTGGTCCGGGAAGGGCTCATCGGCGGGGTCGGGGCCGTCCTGGGGTTCGCCCCCCTCATCGCCTTCATGTTCATAGGCATATCCGTTCTGGAGGATTCCGGCTACATGGCCCGGGTGGCCTTCATCCTCGACCGCCTGTTCCGGGCTTTCGGCCTTAACGGCAATTCCGCCATGGCCCTCATCGTGGGGGGCGGCATAGCCGGCGGCTGCGCCATTCCCGGAGTCCTGGCCGCCCGCACCCTTCGGGACCCCAAGGAGCGCATCGCCACCATACTGGTCACGCCCATGATGACCTGCGGGGCCAAGCTGCCGGTCTTTCTCCTTCTGACCGGGGCCTTTTTCGTCGAGCACCAGGCCCTGATCATGCTGGGCCTGACCGTCCTGGCCTGGACCGTGGCCCTGGTCTCGGCCAAGCTTATCCGGCTCTTCATCCTGCCGGGCGAGCCGGCCCCCTTCGTGCTGGAGCTGCCGCCCTACCGCCTGCCCACCATCTCCGGCGTCCTGATCCACGCCTGGGAAAGGACCTGGGACTATATAAAAAGGGCCGGCACCTTCATCGTGGCGGCCACGGTCATCATCTGGCTGCTCATGACTTTTCCGCAGCCGCCGGCGGAAAGGGCCGCCGAATGGGCGGCCCGGGGGGAGACTGAAGCCCGGGCCGAAGCCCTCCAGGGCAGCCTGGCCGGCCGCCTGGGCCTGGCCCTGGAACCCCTTAGCCGTCTGGCCGGCTTTGAATGGCGCACCAACATCGCCCTTCTGGGCGGCTTCGCGGCCAAGGAGGTGGTCCTTTCCACCCTGGGCACGGCCTACGCCATGAGCGCCGCCCCGGCCGGGGCCGGCCCCGCCGAGGACCAGGAAAAAACCTTCCTCATCGAACACCTGGGCCGGGCCCTGGCCCGGGATCCGGCCTTCTCGCCCCTGGCCGGGGTGAGCCTGATGGTCTTCGTCCTCCTCTACGCGCCCTGCTTCGCCACCCTGGCCGTCATCCGCCGGGAAATAGGCCCCCGCTGGGCCGTCTTCGCCCTGGGGGCCAACACCGCCTACGCCTATCTTATCTGCCTGGTCATCTTCCAGGGCGGCCGGGCCCTGGGCTTCTGATTGCCAGAAAGGCCGGATGGGAGTATAATCGGGACAATGCTCAAAACCATATTACGCCTGGCCTCCGATCATAAATTCATCGCCTTGGCCGTCCTGCTCTTTTTGAGTCTGGCCGTTTTCCGGCTGGGCGCCGCCTTCTTTGGCGGGGGCGGGCGGGGGGGCCGGCCCGAGCGGGAAGTCTATGTGGAACTGGGCCGGGCCGATTTCGGGACTTTAAGGGAGGTGGGGATCTATTACGGGTCTCTCACTTCGCCCAGGCAGTTCTCCGTCTCGGCCCAGGTGGGCGGACGGCTGGAAAAGCTGTGGGCCGACCTCGGCGACGAGGTGGTCAGCGGCCAGGCGCTGGCCCAACTGGATGACGCGCCCTACCAACTGGCCCGGGACGAGATCGCCCACCGGGTCCGGCTCAACGAGGCCCAATTCCAGGAAGCCGAGGCCAACTTGCGCCTGGCCCGGAGCGATATGCAGCGCCAGAGCAGTTTGGCGGAGAAGAAAATCGTCCCCCAGGCCGACCTGGAAACGGCGGAAAACAAGCTGCGCCAGGCCGAGGCCCGCCTGGCCGTGGCCGAAAGCCAGCTCAGCGCGGCCAGGAGCCAGTTGGCCGACGCGGACCTGAAGCTGTCCTACACCCGGGTGAGCGCCGACTGGCCCGAGGGCGACCGCCGCTATATCGGCCGGCGCCTGGTGGACGAGGGCGGCCTGGTCACGGCCAACACCCCCATCATGACCGTGGTCTCCCTGGACCCCTTGCTGGTGGTGGTGGAGGTCCTGGAAAAAGACTATCCCCGCCTCCGGGCCGGGCAGGAGGCGGACCTGCGCACCGAAGCCTGGCCGGGGGAAACTTTCCGGGCCCGGGTGGCCCGGGTGGCCCCGGTCTTGTCGGCCGAGACCCGGCAGGCCCGGGTGGAACTGGAAGTGGCCAACCCCGAACTCAGGCTCAAGCCGGGCATGTTCGCCGAGGTGGCCTTCGTCTTCAAGGAAGTTGAAAACGTCTGGTCCGTGCCCCTGGACGTGCCCTTCCGCCGCCGGGAGGGTTTCGTCATCTTCCTGGCCGACCCGGAAAACAAGACCGTCCGCATCCTGCCGGTCACCCTGGGCCTGGTGGACGGAGGGCGGGTGGAGTTGGTGGGGGCGCCGCCTTTGGACCAGCCGGTGGTCTTTCTGGGCCAGCACCTTTTGACCGACGGTCAGGGTTATCGCCTGGCGACCGAGAGCGGGGAGGCCCCCGGAGCCCTCCCGGCCCCCGGGGGCGCCTCGTGAGCCTGTCCTCGGCCGCCGTCCGCCGGCCGGTCTTCACGGTCATGGCCTCCCTGATCGTGGTCACCCTGGGGGGCTTCGCCCTGAGCCGGCTGCCCATAGACCTGATGCCCGAGATGACCTACCCGGTCATCGCCCTGACCACCGAATATGAAAACGCCTCCCCCCGCGAAATAGAGGAACTCATAACCAAGCCCCTGGAACGGGCCGTGGCCGCCATAACCGGGGTCGAGGAGATATCCTCCGTCTCCCAGGAAGGCCAGAGCCGGGTATCCATAAAATTCACCTGGGGCCAGAACCTCGACGAAGCCACCAACGAGATCCGCGACCGCCTGGACCGGGTCCTGCGCGCCCTGCCGGACGATGCCGAACGGCCCTTACTGCGCAAGTTCGACACGGCCGCCTGGCCCATCATGTTTCTGGGCGTGGATTCCGACATGCACCCGGTGGAACTCCGGCGCTTCGTTGATGATGAAGTCGTCTACCGCCTGGAACGCAACCCCGGGGTGGCCTCGGCCTACACCGTCGGGGGCCTGACCCGCGAGATCCACGTGGACGTGAACCCGGACAAGATCAAGGCCCTGAACCTGGACCTCGGCCGGCTGACCTCGGTCATCTCCGCGGAAAACATCACCGAGGCCGGCGGGGAAATAGACCGGGGCCGGCTTTCCGTGGCCGTGCGGACCCTGGGGGAATTCACCTCCCTGGAGGACCTGGGGGCCACGGTGGTGGCCCGGGGCCCGGACCAGTCCCTTATCCGCCTCCGGGACATCGCCGAAATCACCGACAGTTGGACCAAGGTCAGCCGCATCATCCGGGTCAACCGCAACCCCGGCATGTTCAGCCAGGTCTTCAAGCAGTCCGGCTCCAACACCGTGTCCGTGGCCAACGAGGTCAACCGCTCCCTGGCCGAAATAAACCAGACCCTGCCCGGCGTTCGCCTCACGGCTCTCTTTGACAGTTCCACCTATATAAGGCAGTCCATCCGCACCGTGACCAGTTCGGCCGTCGAAGGGGCCGTCCTGGCCACCCTGGTCATCCTGGTCTTTCTCCAGAACCTCCAGAGCACCCTGATCCTGTCCACGGCCATTCCCCTGTCCATCGTGGCCACCTTCATGGGCATGTATTTCTGGGGCCTGACCCTGAACACGGTGACCCTGGGGGCCCTGGCCCTGGGGGTGGGGCGCCTGGTGGACGACGCCATCGTGGTCCTGGAAAACATCTTCCGCCTGCGGGCCGAGGGCCTGCCCGCGGTCGAGGCCGCCTACCGCGGGGCCGAGGAGGTGACCGGGGCCGTGGTGGCCAGCACCCTGACCGCCCTGGCCGTCTTCCTGCCCCTTATTTTCCTCAAAGGCATGGCCGGCGTCCTGTTCCGGCCCTATTCCTGGACCATCACCTTCGCCCTGGCCGCCTCCCTGGCCGTCAGCCTGACCCTGACGCCCATGCTGGCGGCCCGTCTTTTGGGCGACCGCCCGGGCCAGGAACGGAAATTCGGCCAGCCCCGCTACGGCCGCCACTGGTTCAAGCGGGCGGACGATGTTTATGCCCTGGCCCTGGCCCGGGCCCTGGCGCGGCCCCGGCTGGTGATCGGGCTGGCCTTCGGGGCCGTGGCCCTATCCCTGGCCCTGGTGCCGGCCCTGGGCACTGAATTTCTGCCCCGCACCGATGAAAGCGCTTTCAGGGTCAACCTGAACCTGGAGGTGGGCACCCGGGTGGAAAAGACCGAAGACGTCATGCGCCTCATCGAGGGCGTTGTCTATGACGCCGTCCCGGAGATCCGGGCCTCCTCCGCCTCCATCGGCGGCGGCGGCGGCTTCGGCTCCAGCGGGGGCGGCCACACCGGGCAACTGCGGGTGCGCCTGGTGCCCGTCGCCGACCGGAAGCGTTCGGTCTTCGAGATACTGGACGACCTCCGGCCCCGGCTGCAAGGCTTCCCCGGGGCGGAGGTGCGCCTCAGGGCCGATGAATCCTTCTTCGCCGGCGGGGGCACGGGCGACAAGATCCAGGTGGAACTCCGGGGCAATGATTTGGACGAATCCGACCGCATAAGCCGCCTGATGAAGGAGATCGTGGCCCGGGTGCCGGGGGTGACCGATGTCCAGCTCTCCAACGAGGACGCCACCCCGGAGGAGGTCATCGTCATCGACCGGAACCGGGCCGCCGACGCGGGCCTCTCCGTGGCCCGGGTCTCGAACTTCATCAAGACGGCCCTGGGCGGGAGCCAGGCCGGCAACTACCGCTACGGAGGCAAGGAATACAATATACGGGTGCGCCTTAAGGACGCCGACCAGACCAGCATCGAGGAAGTCCTGAACCTGACCATCACCAATGACCGGGGCGAGCAGGTGGCCCTGGGCAACGTGGCCCGGGCCCAGGGCGGGGGCGGCCCTTTACGGATAAACCGCAAGGACCAGTCCCGGGTGGTGACGGTCTCGGCCGACTACAGCGGGCGGAAAATGAGCGACATCCTGGGCGACATAGACCGGGAACTGCGCAAGCTGCCCCTGAGCCAGGAATTCAGCTATGCCTTCGTGGGCGAGGCCAAGGAGCGGGCCGAGACCTTTGAAGGCCTCAAAACCGTCTTCATCCTGGCCCTCTTTCTGGTTTACATGGTCATGGCCTGCCAGTTCGAGCAGCTCAAGGGGCCCCTGGTGGTCATGTTCTCGGTGCCGTTCGCGGCCATCGGGGTGGTCCTGGCCCACTTCCTGACCGGCACCACCTTCAACCTCAATTCCTTCATCGGGGTCATCATGCTGGTGGGCATTGTGGTCTCCAACGCCATTCTTTTGGTGGACCACGCCAACCTCCTCCGGCGCCGCGAACAACTGGATATGGACGAGGCCCTCCTCCTGGCCGGCCGCCGGCGTCTCCGGCCCATACTCATGACCAGCCTGACCACCATCCTGGGCCTGGCGCCCCTGGCCCTGGGCCTGGGCGAGGGCGGGGAGACCCAGGCCCCCCTGGCCCGCACGGTCATCGGCGGCCTGACCACCTCCACCCTGATAACCCTCCTGGTGGTGCCCGCCATCTACAAGATTCTAAAGCCCAAGGCCTGAGGCCCA
>Ga0082212_10005001_pt1 | contig 18249 bp, 8 predicted proteins | sample TergutNt197P3_FD_71548 | JGI IMG/M metagenome (GOLD analysis project Ga0082212, IMG submission 71548) | Neocapritermes taracua P3 segment gut microbial communities from Petit-Saut dam, French Guiana - Nt197 P3 | ecosystem: Host-associated > Arthropoda: Insects > Digestive system > Gut ...
ATTGTTGTACTACTTCTATATCATTATCTGTTATTCTGTTTTTTTCATTTGTTGTCATTCCTGGTACTTGTGATAATAATGCTTCTTTTAGGTCTACTTTATATGGAGATTTTGGTAAATATAGATTGTCTACTATCCATAATACCGCTCCATAGTTAAATCCTGCTGCATTAACTAACCCAGTATATGCGGCAGGTTCTCCTGTTATATCTTTTAAATCAAATGCATAGTTATATTCTGTAATGGTTCCCACAACAGCATCACTTCCAAAGCCTACTTCTGAATTGATGCAATAAATTGCTTCATCATACAAAGGAGTTGTAGAAATACTGCTTGCAAACTGTACTATTTTCCAAATAGGTTGAACAATAGGGCTTGGCGATGCTGGTATATGTACCGAGTATTCTTCAAATGTACCTGGTGCATCTGCCTTTTCGCGAAGCCCTGTTATATTTAAATATTTAGGAGTTGCTGCATATGCCCTTGCTATTATAAATATGCTTATAGCAGCGAGCAAAACAGATAAAATTATTAAATATATTTTTTTATCTAATATTATAAATGAGAAAATTATGAATAACAAAATATTTTGCATAGTAATTTTATTAGTATTTTTGTGCTATAGCAATTTAGAAGCCCAAAGATTTGGTAAAAATAAAAAACAATATGTTATTTTTGATTGGAAATATATTGAAAGTGAACATTTTGATGTTTATTATAATGATGGCAGTAAGGAACTTGCAGAGTTTTCTATTATTGCATTAGAAAACGCTTTAATAAGTATCCAATCTACTTTAAATTACCAAATAACAGCACGTATTCCCGTAGTTGTTTATGAATCGCATAATGATTTTCAGCAAACAAACGTAATTAATATGTATTTAAGTCAAGGTATAGGCGGAGTTACAGAACTATATAAGAATAGAATTGTGATTCCATTTCAGGGTAGTTATTCTCAACTTCGGCATGTATTACATCACGAATTAGTTCACGCTGTAATTAATGATATGTTTTATGGTGGCACACTTCAAACAGCAGTGACAACAAGAGTAGCAGAGATTCCTTTATGGATAAATGAAGGGTTTGCTGAATATGAAAGTTTAGGTGGAATGGATATTGAAACAGATATGTATATGCGAAATCTAACTATAAATGAATCGTTGCCGAAGTTAAATAGAATTTCAGGTTATAATGCTTATCGCGTTGGACAAACTTTCTTTTATTTTATAGAAAAACAATATGGCAAAGGTAAGATAACAGAATTTATGAATAAATTAAGATTATTTAAGGGTTTAGAGATGGCTTTTAGAAATACTTTTGGTATGGGATTAGAGGATTTCTCTGATTTTTGGCAAACTGAAATAAAGAAATGGTATTTTCCCGATATAGCAAGGTATAGTTCACCGAAAGAATTTGCAAATGTTCTTACTAATCACGAAAAAGATAATTGCTACTATTTTTCTTCACCTGCAATATCACCCAATGGTGAAAAGATGGCTTTCATTTCAGATAGACAAGGCGGAATATTTTCTGTATTTTCAGCAAAAGTAGAAAATTATAACGAAAGAACATTCAAACCTAAAAAATTAGTTTCAAGTGCAAGACAACTGGACTTTGAGCAACTAAATGTTCTTACTCCATCTATATCTTGGACACCTGATAATAAAAAAGTAGTTATCTCGGCTAAATCAGGTGGAGAAGATGCTATATTTATTATAGATGAAGCAACAAGAAAATATGAAAGAATATTGCTCGGTATGAAATCAATAACATCCGTCAATTGTTCCTATGATGGTAAATACATTGTGTTTGTTGGCATAAAAAAATCTCAATCAGATATTTACACCTATAATATCATTACAAAAGAATTGATACAAATGACCAACGATGCCTATTCTGACTCCTATCCCGTGTGGGCAAAGAATTCTAAATCAATTTTCTTTATTTCTGATAGAGAAGACGATTTAACGACAACCAATTCAGCAGATAAAATTGAAATATGGAAGCATAATTATAATTCCACAGATGTATATAATATAGATATTTCTACAAAAAAAATAAATAGAATAACATTTACACCCAATATAAATAAAACTTGTATTGCAGTATCGCCTGATGAAAAAAAAATATTGATTGTTGCAAATGAAACAGGTATTAGCAATATTTACGAAATGAATACAGAAGACAATAATTCAGTGATGCGTTCCCTAACTAACTCTGCAAATGCAATAAAACAAATATCAGTAACTGATGATGGTTATAATTTAATTTTTTCATCACAAGTAAAAGGTGGTTATGATATTTTTGAATTAAAAAATATTTTTGATAAAACACCAATAGATTCTGTGCCGTTGACAAATTTTGTAAAAGAAAAAATTAAAACAACTACAATACCAGAAATTATTGCTGACGATACTAATTTTAATGATACTATTCACAATGATACTCCTATATCTTATGGCAAATTTGTAACTGATTTTAAGCATCAACAATTTATTAAACCAAATGAAGATATAATAATACCACAAAAAATTGAAATAAAAGAAGTAGATATAGATGTTAGAAACTCTGTAGAAAAAGATTATGAAGTTAGTTTTTCATTAGATGCGTTTATTGTTAATCCTTATATAAGCACATTTTATGGTGTTCAGGGTAATACTGCTGCGTTATTTAGTGACATAATGGGAAATCATCAAATATATTTAACAGCATATTTTTTATCAAGTTTAGAAAACAGTCAGTTTTACGGAGCATATAGTTATAATACTAAATTGATTGATTATACTTTTTCTTTATATAATCAGTCCATTTATACTTCAAATTGGATATCTGACCCAGAAGCAGGATTACAAGAACGTGCCTATCCTTATTCTTATCGTGCTACAGGAGCAATAGTTGGTGCTTCTTATCCTTTTAGTTTGTTTAATAGAGTAGAATTGAATTTAAATTTAGTAAATGCCGCAAAACGGAATGCTGATTATCCGAGTTACGAATCAATAAGTAGATTTCTTATTGTGCCTGAAGTGCAATATGTTTTAGATAATTCTTTGAACGGAATATATGCTCCAACCCGAGGCAGTCGTGCTTATTTTAAGGCATTATATTCTCCGAAATTAGGAGATATTTCGTCTGAGTTTATCACATTAGTAGCCGATGCAAGACACTATTTTGAGTTTATACCACATTTTATGTCGCTTGCTTTAAGGGGTAGTGCGGGAATTAGTATGGGAGCAAGCCCACAAAAGTTCTATATGGGAGGAACAGAAAATTGGTTATACGCAGATTATAGGTATAATTTTGAAATTAAAAACCCTGAGGATTTTGCATTTATGAATAATTGGATAATGCCTTTACGGGGCTGGGCAGTATTCCAACACAATACAAATAGTTTTGCGATGGCTAATATAGAATATCGTTTTCCGTTACTATTGGCTTTTGGAACAGGTGGGTTGCCACTTGTGGTACAGGGCATAATGGGAAATGTATTTTGTGATGTCGGTTTTGCATTTGATAAAACCGTAAAAGTAAAAGAAATGCAATATGGAGATGAAATATTTTTAAGTATGGGAACAGGAATTAGAGCAATATTTTTAGGATTGCCAATTAAATTTGATATTGCTTGGCGTAGAAATTATAGTGGTTGGTCTGCTCCGAATTACTTAATATCTATAGGATTAGATTTTTAAAAAATTATATATATGGAATGGACTAAATTTTGGACTATACTTTCTACTAACGGAATTATACTTGATGTAGAACAAATAGAAATATTTAAACGATACCAAAAAGAACTTATATATTGGAACGAAAAAATAAATCTTATTTCACGACAAGATGAAAATAATATTTTAGATAGGCATTTTATACACTCTTTATCAATATTAAAATATGTAGATATTCCACAAAAAGCACGATGTGTAGATATTGGAACAGGTGGAGGATTTCCTGGATTAGCACTAAAAATTGCTCGACCTGATATATATATGTTTTTATTAGATTCTATAAAGAAAAAAATTAAAACAACTGAAATGTTCGCACAACACACAGGATTGAAAAATATAAATTGCATCCATAATAGAGTAGAAAATATATGTAATCAAAAAAAATATATTAAATATTTTGATATTATTTTTTCAAGAGCAGTAGCAAAAACTGATATAATCATAGATTGGGCAATTCCAATTATTAAAGATAATGGAAAGTTTATATTTTTGAAAGGCGGGAATTTAAATGAAGAAATTAGCAAAGCAAAAGCAAAATATAAATATCTTAATTTTGATGTTATTGATATAAATATATTAGGATGCGAACAAATAAAACTTGACGAAAAGAAAATTATTATCGCTTATAAATAATTTATCGGTTATACTAATAATAATTTATACAGTTATTGTTCATTTTTGTAAAACTCACTGCAAAACTAAAATATAACAAATATTTTTTTTATTTTTGTATAATAAAATATTTATACGTATATAAAAAAATGCTCTTTCCCACAAAAAAAGATAATACACCACTAATGACTCAATATTACGACATCAAATCTAAATATCCCGATACTCTATTGCTATTTAGAATGGGAGATTTTTTTGAATGCTTTGATGATGATGCAGCGTTGCTATCTAAAATAGGCGGTATCGCTCTAACTAAACGCAATAACGGTGCCGCCGAAACGTCACCCTTGGCGGGTTTTCCACATCATCAATTAGATACTTATCTTACCAAACTAATTAAAGCAGGTTTGCGTGTGGCGGTTTGCGAACAGGTAGAAGACCCAAAGCATAAGACAGGAAAAATTGTTAAAAGGGAAGTTATTGAAGTGGTAACGCCCGGTATATCGCTCTATGACAAACTTTTAGATAGCAACAGAAACAATTTTATATGCTCGGTATATTTAAAGAAAAATAAAGATACTACATTATTTGCCGGCATTGCTATTTGCGATATTACCACAGGAGAGTTTTTAGTCGGCGAAATAAATCCAAACCAAACCGCACAAGTTATTGAACAATACCTCCCAAGCGAAATTATATGCTCTAAAGCACAATACAATGACGTAGAAAATATTTTAGCAACCTCACCAATAAAACTATCTTACACTAAATTAGAAGAATGGGTCTTCGAACAAGAATTCTCACGTGAATTAATAATAAGACAATTCAAAAAAACATCCTTCAAGGGCTTCGGCATAGAATCATTGAGTATCGGAATTTCTGCCGCAGGTGTTATATTACACTACATCGCCGAAACTCAAAAGCAAACACTACCTCAAATACAATCTATACGCTTGCTCAATTTATCTGACTTTATGCAACTTGATTATGCGACTCGTAGAAACCTCGAAATACTACAAAATAGAGAAGGAAACGCTAACGGCTCACTAATAACGCTGCTCGATAAAACAACTACGCCACCCGGCGCCAGATTACTCCGTAAATGGTTAAATCAGCCACTTAATGATTTAGACACCATACATAATAGATTGGATTCCGTAGAGTATCTGACAGACAACCCGCATATTTTAGACAACTTGGTAACTGCTTTAAACAATTTAGGTGATATTGAACGCATTATAAGTCGCATAGGTGCGGACAAAGCAACGACACGCGATGTTATCCATCTATCTAATTCTTTAAACAAAATACCACAGATAAAAAGGATATTTAATCTGCCAAAGGACAACACAACTAATTTATGCAAAACTGAATATAATTTGCCAGCACAAAGTTAAATAAACAATAGTGTGGGCGGGATACAGATTATTTGCAGCAATCTTCAGTATCTTCCCCACCTGTTAAAGCCCAAATAACACCAAATTTATCTAACACTACTCCATAAAGTCCACCCCAAAATACTTTTTTTAATGGCATTAAAACTTTGCTTTCCTTTGCAAAATCATTATATATTTTTGTAATTTCTTCTTCGCCTGTGGTAGAATTAATATTAATATTGATAGAAAAATTGTTACCAAATACTATTTCTCTGTGAGATAAAAAATCTGTACAATCTGCTCCCTGTATACAAGTTTCTTTGCTAATTGGCAAGCATATATGGTAAATTTTATTTTCATCACCAGGTTTAACAGAAAATTCAGTTGGTAAATCTTTTTGCCTTTCTACCATCAAAAACTCTCCGCCAAAAATAGATTTGTAATAGTTAAATGCTTCTTCGCAATTACCATTAAACGTTAAATATACGTTTGCTGTTTTCATTTTTATTTAATTAAGTTATTATAAAATTACAAATATACACTTTTTTCTTTTATTTTCAAAAACAATATGAAACAAATAATAATTTTCATAAAAAAAGTTATATTTGTAATTATTAGTTTTAACAAAGAAACAATTTTACAATATATATAATCAAAATATTATGGCTATAAAACTTGCTATTAATGGTTTCGGTAGAATCGGTAGATTAGTTTTCAGAGATATAATGTATCGCAACTCCGATGTAGAGGTTATAGGTATTAATGACCTCACAAGTGCAGAAACACTTGCACATTTATTAAAATTTGATTCTGTTCACGGGCAATTTCAAGGCGATGTAAAAGTGGATGGAAATATTTTAATAGTTAACGGGAAAAATATTCCAATATCCGCAGAACGAAATATAGAGAATATTACTTGGAAAAACCCAGATATAGTTCTTGAATCCACAGGTGTATTTACTAAAAGAGAAGACCTTGAAAGACATCTCGGTTCTGGTGCGAAAAAAGTAGTTTTATCTGCTCCCGCAAAGGGCGAATTAGATGCTACAATCGTATTAGGTGTTAATGATAATGTTATCACAGGAAAAGAAAAGACATTATCAAATGCTTCCTGCACTACTAATTGTTTAGCACCAATGGTAAAGGTTCTGAATGATAAATTTGGTGTTGAATCGGGCTTTATGTGTACCGTTCATGCTTATACAAATGACCAACAAATATTAGACCTTCCGCATAGTGATTTGCGTAGAGCAAGGAGTGCTGCAATAAACTCTATTCCAACCTCTACAGGAGCCGCAAAGGCAGTAGGTTTAGTAATACCTGAATTGAAAGGCAAATTGCAGGGTTATGCTATTCGTGTTCCTGTGCCTGATGGTTCTATTACTGATTTCACTGCTACATTAAAGAAGGAAACAACAATAGATGAAATTAATGCTGCAATGAAGGAAGCATCAGAAACATATCTAAAAGGCATACTTGAATATTCTACTGACCCGTTAGTGTGTCAAGATATTGTAGGTAACAGGCATTCTTGCATATTTGATTCTAAACTTACGGATGTTATTGGAGGAAAATCTAACTCTATAAAGGTTGTCGGTTGGTATGATAATGAATGGGGATATTCTTGTCGTATAGTAGATTTAATATCTAAAATCGGAAAGTAATTGTTATATTTTTTAACATTACATACACCATAACAATAAAGGACTACTTAATGTAGTCCTTTATATTTTGTACGGTATGTAAGTAAGAAACTATTTAACAACGTTAAATTGTTTTGTAATAGTTTCTTGCAACTCGCTTTTAATAACAAGAGTATAACTTCCTGATACTAATTCTGCTGCATTGATAGAAAAATTATAAGACCCAGAAAGTAATTTTTTATTGTTGAGTAACAATACTTCTTTACCTGATAAATCGTATATAGCGATGTGTATATCTTGTGCTTGACCTATAGAAAGTGTAAATTCAGATTCTAAAGTTACTGGATTAGGGCTAATATCAGATAATTCAAATAAAACAGATTCAGTTCTTACTTTGAGAATATCAGAATATTTTATTTCACCACTAACGCCAACAATTCTTAATCTGTATGCATATTCAGTATCATAATTCAGATTTCTATCTGTTAAATTATAATTATTTACTATAGCATCGTTTACAACATTAATTTCCTTAATTGTCTTGAAAGAACCATTATGACTATCAATAACATTAGCACGTTCTACTAAAAATGTTCTTGCATTAGATTCTTTTAAAGTGTTCCAACTTAATTCCACTCTATTAGAAACAGGCACAGCATCAAAATCATATAACGCTATTGGAAGGTGGCTACTATCACTACCTATACTATTTCTATCTAAGAAGTCAAAAATTCCCACCAATAATTTATCTACTTCAGCATAGTGTCGCCAATCGAATGTTACCATAGTGATAGTATTGTTAATAGTGCTTTGTGTTGTTGAAGCAATTCTGTATTGGTCAGGAATAGGTCTTGAAGCATCAGACAATGAAGGAATTCTTGGGCGAATCAAAGTATCAAATATTGCTCCAATAATATTAAATCCAACCATATTATCTACAGGGCTAATTAATAATCCATATGGGTCTGCATCTATAACTGTTCTATTATCCTCAGACCATTGCCAACCCGTTTCTTTGATATTGAATATTACATCTTCAGATATAGTTCTACCTGTAATAGCCCCCATTCTATTATTGAATTTATATTTCTCGCCCACAAATGACCATACATCTACAGGAGGAATACCTACTGAAACTCTATCTTTTCTATATAATGGAGATATAGGATAATATTCCATTTGACCATTGTCACTCAAACTATCATAAACTAAATTTGTTCTAAAATAATTGTGTATCAAATAATCTTTCGCATATCTATTCAAATACAATAATCCAAAATTGGCTGTATATAGGTCTTTCAAAAACTCTTCACTAAGTATTATCAAGTTTGTTTTATTAGTTGATGTTCCTTTTTGCAAGAAGTCAGTTAAATTTTTCATAAGCCATTTATCTTGGAAATATCGTTTTGTTAAATCATATCTATTTACTTCCCATTTAAATTCTTCCATTGGCAAGTCATCGGAATAGAACAATGTTTTATATAGAGTATAATCAATATTTCTATAATCCCAAACACTTCTATCTATAATGTCATAGTCAAATCTTGGCTGTTCATCTGCATAATTTAAATAACCAATACGGCGGAATCCTGCAACAATAGTATCAAAATTTAATCTACCCGCAACATAATCTGTATTAGTAATAGTTCTTTTTGGAATTGGCGTAAGAACTCCGCTTACAATTACCAAATCTGTAACAGGATAATGTGTATTAGATACAGTCACTATCATATCTTTAGAAGATTTTTTAATATAGAATCTTGCTAATTTAGAGAATTCATTGTTGTTTGGATTCATATCGCCTGATATATCAGCATTTGCAATAAATAAATAGCGTGGCGTTACATTAGTTCGCATATTTACAAATTGCATTGGCGGAGTATGAGTATTTGATAATTCCCAATATGTTTTAAATGCATTGGCAGGCACTTCAAATTCTACAATATGACCTTCACCTGGGGCTATTGTTACATTTTTTGTTAAATTGAAGACAGCCACACCAGTAGTTGGTGAAATAGTAGGAAATACAGAAACATCTCCACTATGTCCACGTTCATTATTATAATATTCATTATTAAAATTATTATTATGGATATTAACAGTTAAATTATTAGTAGCAGACGATTCTTCAAATATTCTTAAAGTAAGTGGATGGTTGTTTAATCTGGCATTACCATTGTTTCTTAATAGAACTCTTACTTTAAGTGGTTCGTCTTTTCTCATAAAGTATTCAGCATCAGATAAAGGTCCTTTGCTTGAATAGTAAGTAGCAGGGTCAATTATATTTAGAACTTCTACATCGGATGTATGTCTAAGTCCACTTAAATATTGAGCACCAATATCTAAACGCTGATCTGCTTTTGTTCTATCAACACCATCAATGTCTATTTCTGCTTCTACTAAATACATTCCACGTTTTTCTAATGGATTGTTTACAGGTAAAGGATTGGTGCGATATCTAAATTTAGGGAATAATTCGTCTGTTTTTTCGAAATCATTTACAAATGAACTGGCAACAGAAAATAGGTCTGTTTTCATCCAATTTTGCCAATTAGATAATGTTTTATATTCATTTTTATATCCGTCATCAACTATAACTCCTGTTATATCTGTTGTAACATTTCTATATACATCAACAGGGACGTCAGCATTACTGCTATACGCATACACATTGTAATCTATATAGTTATTTGATTCTTCTATCGTTGGTGCTTGATAATATACCGCTGCTGCAAATTTATTACTACCATTTGGATATAAAAATGTAGTATCCAGCATCTCTACTGCATTATTAATAACCCGAGAATTTAACAATTTTTGAACTTTCAATCCAAAATAATCACCTCTTGATGTATTAATTCCATCTTCTTCCATTATTATTGTATTGTTTGATAGCAATACACGATTCATAAAGTAAGAATCTCGCGCTGTGCTGTAATATAATGTATCAGTCCATTGCCAATTAACGTCTCCTTCTAACTTAACTTTTTTAGATATAGATAAATTTATTCCGTATCTATCTACATCATTATTTCTCGGTAATAATCCCCAAATAATATTACTATATATGCTTACTCGTTCATAAGCATCAGGGAATTCTGTATCCAAATTAGTAACCTTTTCTGTAAGCATTGTTTGTTCAAACTTGACGCCGCTAACAGATTTTGCTGATGATATATTAGATATTTCATTTTTATATACTTGAGTGCCTATAACCATAAAACCATCTACGGCTACTGAATCAGGACGATGTCTGCCACCTAAATATATTCCTGCACAATCTGCTTCAGCATCGGCTGGAGCCATAATTGTTCTGCCTGTAGCACTATTATAACCAACTGGTTTTTCTATTTCACCAGTTATACCATGTATTCTATTGTTGCGAACAATAGAGTTTTCATCGTTACCAATAAATATTCCTATTCTACCTATATCATATATCAAGTTATCTTCAATAATATTGTTACTATTAAATAAACGTCTTATTCCACCTTGAGCGGAGTCAACAATAATAGTGTAAGTGCCTAAAGGTAAACCAGCAGGAATAGACTTTATGGTATGGTGCTTGTAGTATAAACTACTACGACTGTTTACTGATGATAATTGCTTAAAAACACGAACATCAGTGGTCGTTCCGTTAGGATTAGAAACTACATATGAACCTGCTGTGCTCATATCATTATTTTTAATTAATTCATCAAGTGATATATCTATTGTATCTTTTGTATCTATTAAAAAAGGATAAATTGTTGTTTTGAAATTTAATCCCATACATACTATACCATATGTAAATTGAGTTATTTCATTGCCTGCAAAAGTATTGTTATAACAAGGAATAGTATCTAACCCATATCTATTTTCTTGATATCTATCTTGATAAGGTGGCTTCATTCTTAATATAATTCCTGCACTTGAAGCATCATTTTGTTGACCTATGTAATCTTCATAGTCCTTAACAAATCGCAAATCTGAACCCGAATAGTAATTACCACCTAATAAATATGATTTAGAACGAGGTTGATTAACGCCGTCTTCTATTATACAATTCTTTATTGTTATATTTCTGCCACAAGTTATATACACAGGACACCTAAACTCTTCACCACGTAAATATGGTATCAGTTCGTCCGGAAGGTTTTTCGGCTTATTATAGGTTAAACGAATGGACTTATTAATACCACCATCCCAAATAATATAGCCATCACTCTGATTAAAATTCTTCTTTTCTAACGTTGGCACTAAATTAACCATCGGCTCGCCAGGTCTTGACGTTACTGAATCATCGGCTGCTCCAAACCACATTCCTACTCCATTCAAACTTTCTAAATTTATCCTAATAGAACCTCGCTGGTTAGACCTTTGATAAGATGGAACATAACGAATCTCATTTATTATTGTATCAAACCCTCCCGTAATAGAATTAAATCTTGTAGTTACTACGCCCGGTATCTTAGAACGAAAATCTAATGCAGGAGCAGCACGTAACACAGATGTCCATCTACTCTCATTATATACTTCGTCTGTCAATACAAAAGTCACAGGTCCCCTAACACCACGAACATATAATGAATCTATAGTTTCGTTTATTGTTCTAAAATGCTGACCTACACCTACATTATAACTGCCACTCAACGCAGGAACTACTGTAAAGTCGAAAGTTACCTCTCTTTCACACGCCTGACCATTAACACTATTTTTATTTACCCAAGTCCAAGGAGGATTTTGTTTATCGCTCCAATCATAATGGTAAGCAGAATCTAAACGACCATAATAAGGTGGGTTATGATATTTTGAAGTAGGGTCTTTAAGGTCCTCATAAAAAGATTCCTCAAAATCTTCCCAATTATTCCAAGATATTTTTGAATGTATTTTAAAAGTTCCTAAACTTCTATCTACTATCCAACCATATCTTTCACCTGTAATGGAATCTACACAATCAATACGAACTTCTCCTTCCTTTAATCCACCTCGCTTTATTATATATTTATGAGGAGTTTTATTTGCAGGCCACACCGTATCCCCTTTGTCATCCTCTATCCAAGTTTTCATATATATTTTATATGCTTCAGATATATCTACTAATCCATCATTATACAACAATGTTGCAATATTAACCACACGTCCTAAACTCGTTACATCCGCTCTCGGTTCTGCAAACCCTCTCAACTGGTCACCAAATAAACATGGATATATTTCAGTTTGAGAACGAATTTCATAGTTTGCTTTGCTGTCAATAGAAGGATACCGATTATTGCTTGTATCTATATCATTTATTAATGGATTGGCAAATGTACATAATATTTCAAAACCATAATATGAGCCAAAACTTGGAGAAAAACTTCCAAAATGTCTCTCATCTAATGTGACACATTTTCCCGCTAATAAAGGTCCATCTATAAGATTGGCATGCCAAATATAATCAGTAGTATCAGAAGGAAATCGTGCTATTATATTTTTAGTCCTAAAAGTATCTGCTTCAGTGTCATAATCTTCAAATGCATAAACAGCAAAAGATGCTCTAAAACTATCTATAGGCATATAACCATTATTACAAAATGTTGCAATTAATGGTATAGGATTGCCGCCAATTGGATAATCCTTTCCTTTTACTGGACTTATGATTTCACTTGACATTACATCATAATTATTTCTTACATAAAATGTTTCTTTCTCTATAACTGCCTCATAGTGCGGTCCTGTTCCCTGTGGCTTAATCACAAGTGTTGCGTGATAAAGTCCTGCTTTATCTAATTCAAATTTAGTAAAATCTAATGATTTATTATCTTCTGTCCATACCGCAGGTCCCACTGCTCGCATAATATCATATTTTATTAAGTTATTTGCATCAGCATCAGTTAGATTAAAAGAAATAAAATCTTGCTCAGTATTGTCGGGGTTAACCATCTTATAAATAGTATCCGTTCGTGGATATGGACCAACTATATGATAATAACAATCCATTCTCGGATAATTAACGTGCAACTTAGTGTTTGTCACATCAAACGTAAAAGACGTAAGTGCATTCGCCACTTCAGGTCCCGTTGGCAAGAATTCATTCCTAAAACTATTATCGCAGCATGGACTTATTTCCACTACTTTTGGTGGGTAAAAATGAGTAACACGTAGATTATATTTATACCCCCTCGTATATGCATAAGGATTGTTAGTAAACGCTGACATAGGATGAACTACCCTCATAATACCGTTATCGGCTTGTGATTGATTGATAGGAGCTGCCCAAACCATTCTTGGTTGTGCAGGTTGTGGAGTTTCATTATACCCATGCCACGCCAACCCACCAGTAAAGTTACCGCCATCGTTTAATAGAGCAAAATGGAGAGATTGATTGCCGTTATATTCTATTGCAGAAGGTAAATCAAAAGTTACCCAGCCTGTAATAGGATTAACATTCAAATTCGCTACCCCATATAGCAAAGTAAAACCCTGTGATTGCCAAAAAGAAGCATCAAATTTGTCAGGAGTTATATTCACATTGGTCGCATTACCCACCAAACCATTAGGCGTTGGCATACCTGTAGCAAATACATCATTTGGTTCGCCAAACTTATAAAGCAAAGCAAAATTTGGTATATCGGTTCTTCCAGAGTAACCACGAAAATAAAAGGCAAACTGCGATATTTTGAACGGTTTATCGCCAAGTTCCGCAGGAGTATACTTTACGAGTGCTCGTTCTGAAGAAAAATATCCATTTAATCCCCAATAAGAGTTAATACCACCTGCTACAGTACTATTAGGATTCCCATTGACATCAACAGAACCCATATATTTATTTAATTGGGCGTTCACTCTTGGAACACCTATCAGTAGTAGCATCGCCACAATGCTAACTGTCGTAAAAACTTTTTTGAATAACTTTGAATACTTATTCATAAAAAAGACCTTAATATTATTAATAAAAAATCGTATTTAAGTTTTAGATTGCTCTGCAATTAGTTCATAATTGTTTTTTCATTTTATCGTTAATCACTATCTCAAAGCAATCATCATATTTTATATATTCATATTTTACATATTATAGTAAAATTTCAACTACATAACATTTTTAATTATACTAATATAATATTTTTTTTCCAAAAAAATATTATATAAAAAAAATATTTTAATTTATCGTTTAAAATTTCAACTACATAACATTTTTAATTATACCAATATAACATTTTTTTTCCAAAAAAATATTATATAAAAAAAATATTTACTTACTAAAAGTTGACGTTTTTTAATGCTTTAAGATACTTTTTTTGAAAATTAACTACGAACTATATTTTTAAGATACAATACCGCTTAACTTAAAATACTTTTATTATTCAACAAAAGAAAGAAGTTTAACATAAAATGTAGTTCCTATTCCTAATTTACTTTCAACATCAATTATTCCGCCGTGTTGGTGGATAATTCTTTGTGATATTGGTAAACCAAGTCCAATGCCATCAGGTTTCCGTGTAAAAAAAGGATTAAATATTTTAGACAAATCGTCTTCCATTATTCCTGTCCCTGTATCTTCTATTGCTATTACAACATAACCTCGTTCTTCATTTTTATGTAGCGACTCGTTATATGTTTTTATAGTAATAGTGCCGCTTTCTTTAAGAGCATCAGCAGAATTTGTGATAAGATTTATAAAAACTTGATATAACTGCTTTTCATCTGCTTTAATGTCATTGACATTTTCACCTAATTCTAATTTTATATGTATATTTTTTTTCTTAATAGAAACACCTGCTAATTCTAAAATAGTAGGTATTAAATAATTCACATTAATGCGTTCAAACTCCATAACGGCCTGTTTAGCAAAATCTAATGATACCTCTACGATTCTATGTATTCTTTCTACTCCAACCAACGCCTTTTCTATATAAGTATTGGCTATTGATTCGGCTGTCAAACTTCTTTGAAGCAACTGCAAATTAAGATTTACGGCTGCTAAAGGATTTCTAATATCATGTGAAATTCCTGCTGTAAGTTGCCCTAACAATACTAATTTATCTGCTTGTATTAATTTGTCTGACATTGAATTCTGCTCGCTCACATCACGTGCTATGGCTAATATCAATTTATCATTATCTATTCGCACAAATTTTGCACTAACTTCCAACATTATCTCTTTACCATCGGGAGTTGTTAAACCTAATTCACTTAATATTTTTGGAGAGGTTGTTTGGTCTAATAATCTAAAAATGCGACTAAATTGAGGTATTGTAGTGCCGATTAATTCATCGCAACTCATATTAAATAATGTTGCTGCTGCTTCATTTGCATCTAATACATTCCACGTATCAGGTTGAATTATAAACAACGAATCTGAAGCATTATGAAAAAAAGATTCATACCAAGCAAGTTTTTTTTGGAGTGTATCTATATCTAATTTAAGTGCTTTATAATTATTTTTAGGCATATTTTAATTTAATTATTAAAATGTTTTATTTAGCATATATTACAGACATTAAGAACATTATAATTAAAAATACTACAATAAAAAGATTTTTTATTATGTCCTCGCAAACAATTTGCGATTATTAATGAATCATTAAATATTGTAATTTTATTGCTAATGATTTGTATATTAAAACACTATTAAAATTAAAAAACAAGGGCGAAAGATGGGGCTCGAACCCACGACAACCAGAGCCACAATCTGGTGCTCTACCACTGAACTACTTCCGCCATAAAACGCAATTAATATTAAATTATATTATATTAATTACAAATATAAAAATACAAAAATAACTTTTTTTTCTGTAATTTCCAAATATAAAAAAACTTAAACAATAAAGTTTGTAGTTATCAGTTGTTTCACTTCATAAAGTAAAGTATCTAAATCGTCATTTATTAATATACAATCAAAGTCCTTACTCATTTCTATTTCCATTTCTGCTCGGGCTATTCGTTTTTCTAATTGCTCTGTTGTTTCTGTATTTCTATTTACTAATCGCTGTTTTAGAACTTCTATATTAGGTGGTTTAAGAAATAAAAGTAAAGCATCATCGGAATAATATTTTTTTATTGAAAATGCACCTTTTACATCAACATCCAACAGTGGAATTTTATTTAACGAAAAGATTCTTTCTATTTCAGTTGCCATTGTCCCATAATAATTACCAAAAAAGTTTTCATATTCCACAAATTCGTTATTATTTATTTTATTTATAAAAGTATCTTTATCTAAAAAATAATAGTTTTTTTTATCTTTTTCTCCTGCTCTAATGCTTCGTGTTGTAGATGAAATAGAAAAACTAAACCGAATAAAATTAGATAAAATATAATTTGCAACAATACTTTTCCCGCCACCACTTGGTGCAGATATTACTAATATTTTTTTCTTTCTTAAATTTTTTTCAATATTTGGTGTCATTGTTATTTTTTTATCTAATATAATTAAAAACATTATAGAGAAATTAAAAAAAACGTTATATTATACAACTTTATCCCAAATTATATAAGTTGTTTAAATAATTAAAGCTATATTGTTATTTAATTGTTAATTTAATTTTTTCAAGTTTGATAAATACAAATATAAAGGATGAATATATGAAACATTCAATCATTACAAAATTACACTTTTTTTTTCTAATTTCCAGATGAAATATATAAAAATATTTCTTTAAAGAAATACTTTTATATAAAATAGATGAAAAATTATCACTTTAATTTTTTTTTTATTTAAATATATCACAAAAATAAGAAAAAAAACGACAATTTAATTTATTATTTATATAGCACAGCAATGATGGTAATAGTTTGTTATTTAAAAATATTTTAATATTTTTGTGTAAAAAATTGTGTTAAAGCCCTTGAATAAATTTAATCTACATTCTAATTATCAGCCCACAGGAGACCAACCCAAAGCAATCCAAGAATTAGTGGACGGAGTTAATAGAGGCGATAAGTTCCAAACATTGCTGGGTATTACAGGGTCAGGAAAAACGTTTACTATATCAAATTTGATACAGCAAGTGCAGAAACCAACGCTTGTAATATCACCTAATAAGACACTTGCAGCACAATTATATGGCGAGTTTGCAAGTTTCTTCCCGCAAAATTCTATTGAATATTTTATATCTTATTACGATTATTACCAACCTGAAGCATATCTTCCCAAAACAGATACGTATATTGAAAAGGACTTTTCTATTAACGATGAAATAGATAGATTGCGATTAAAAGCAACAAGTGCTTTGGTAGAAGATAGACGTGATGTTATTGTTGTAGCATCTGTAAGTTGTATTTATAGTATAGGACGGAAAGATGACTTTTTAAATCAACTTTTTACAATTCGTGTTGGTGCTAAACTTGAACGACAAAAATTCCTTTATAAACTTTCGGACTTACATTATTCAAGAAATGATTTAGAATTTACTCGTGGCACTTTTCGTGTAAGAGGTGATATCGTTGATATACTACCAGGGTATGAAAGAGAAGTCGGTATTAGGATTGAGTTTTTTGGAAATGAAATAGAGAAAATATCTATGTTTGAAGTTGCTACAGGGCAGATTGTAGATAAACTTGAAGTAATAACAATTTATCCATCAAAAATATTTGTAACAACAACAGAACAAATTAATAGAGGAATTATTAGAATTAGAGAAGAACTACAGGAACGTCTTGATTATTTTTATAAACAAGAGAAGTATCAAGAAGCAGAACGATTAAAACAAAGAACTTTATTTGATATAGAAATGATGCGGGAGGTCGGTTATTGTTCAGGTATTGAAAATTATTCTATGCACTTATCTGGCAGAAACTTTGGTGAACGCCCAAGTTGTATTTTTGATTTCTTTCCGTCTGATGATTATCTCTTAATTATAGATGAAAGCCATGTATCTATTCCACAACTTAGAGCAATGTATAATGGCGATAGAAATCGTAAAACAACACTTG
>Ga0082212_10005002_pt1 | contig 18246 bp, 25 predicted proteins | sample TergutNt197P3_FD_71548 | JGI IMG/M metagenome (GOLD analysis project Ga0082212, IMG submission 71548) | Neocapritermes taracua P3 segment gut microbial communities from Petit-Saut dam, French Guiana - Nt197 P3 | ecosystem: Host-associated > Arthropoda: Insects > Digestive system > Gut ...
TCTATCTATCTAATTTCTACCTCCTTTACTGTTTTATATTGTTATCGCCAACTTCAGCAGTGGTGTTTCTGCCCGCCGGATACCATCCGGCCTTCAACCTATGGTTCATTCTAATCTGACCTTCATGCGCGTATTTTCGCTATGGCAGACTTGCTCAATGAAGTGCGGCTCTATTTCTATCATCAGAAAAAATGCGCGAAAGATTTCCCACAGGTTTTTGACAGTTTCTTTACTGGGCCGTTCCGGTAACCGATAAAATCAACATGCTGAACGCAATGATTGAGGAAATACCTCACTTTTTGTATTTTCTTAACAAGCGCGAAATGTACAGTAAACAAAAGTCGCGCATGTGGTTTTCGCCCGAAGAAATCCAGACAAGCGCACTGGAAAAACTGGTTGAACACAGTTTGCCGACAGTGGTTAAGGAAATCCGGGAACGGGTACGGCAGTTTTTCTTTGACTTTGAAGACGCCGAACTGCACATCACGCCCAAACAGGCAGGGACGTACATGTTGAGCGGGCGTTACGGCTCGTACTACATCATTCGGGAGTGCAAAACATATTTGAACGTGGACAATTTAATGAACCGCGAAGGCGAAAAAATCATCAAAACATGTACGTACAAGTGGAAGGACTACGCGGAAGGAGCGGATACTTTTGAAGTGCGCACCAACAAACACATCGGGCAGCCGTTAGTATTCAAGCGCAACGACTTTTTAACCAATTACGAAATAAAAACGCTATACCCGACACCGCCACCCGAACCTGTACAGCAGGAATTTGGCTTTTCAGAAGCAAAAGATACTCCTTTTTAATACAAATAATTGAATATTAAATTGTAAAGCCCTCAATGCAGGGCTTTTTTAGTGTGCTGATGATTTACCTTAAACTTTTTCGTGCTACCTTAAACTTTTTTTGCCCAAGTTTGAGCCCCAATGTGTATTTTGCAAAAAAGAACGTAATGCGCTGATTTATTTCTACATATTACATTGTTTTGCTTACCTTTCGGAAAAGAAAAATGCAAGAAAACGCACAAAAAAGCAGTAGTTCCGTTGCTAAATCATTACCCGTTTTTTGACGGTATATTTCTTTGTTTTTCATCACTTTTCCTATATTCAAATAACTCTGTTTCAAGTAGTTTTGCACATTGTTTTTTTATTATTTTTAACAGAGTTTTTATGAAAACTTCAAATGTAAATTTAAGAGTTTCATTTTATTTAAGGAAGAAAAGAACCAGAAAAGGTTTGTGTCCTGTGATGGGGCGTATTACCATCGGAAATGATATGGCGCAATTCTCGTGCAAGTTTGAAGCCAGCCCGGCACTCTGGGATACCTGTGCGGGCAGAATGAACGGCAAAAGTATTCAAGCCCGTACAGTTAATCGTGAAATTGACAAAATTAACGTTGCCATAAATGCCGGGTATAAGGAAATTGTTTCTACTCGCGGAAAAGCAACTGCCGAAGAAGTCAAGAATGCGTTTCAGGGCATTTCAGCCTCGCAGATAACGCTTCTGCAGGTGTTCCGCGAACATAACGAAATATACAGAAATCAGGCCGGCGTCAACTATTCGATAGGTACATGGAAGAATAACGAGTATGCCCGCAGTAATCTTGAAAAATTTATCAAACACAAGTATCGTGTTTCCGACTTTCATTTCAAACAATTAAATCGCTCGTTTATTGAAGATTATGCGTACTATTTGCGAATAGAGCGGAAATTGAAGCCCGGTACGGTATTGAAAAGCATAGAAAGTCTGCAAAAGATGGTCAAAATTGCCATTCGCAAAAAAATAATCAGCATTGACCCGTTTTTCGGTTTTTCGCCGGAACGTCCCGTGCCATGCCCAAGGTATGTGCCTGACGATGAATTGAAAATAATTATGAAAAAACCTCTGAATAATGCCGCTCTGGAAGTTACGCGCGACATATTCGTCTTTTCGTGTTTTACCGGACTGGCATACGCAGACCTTTGTAATCTGACCGGCAAGCATATCGTAAGCGACGAAACCGGCTTGCTTTGGCTGAACATCAACAGACAAAAAACGGGCAATGCTTCAAGAATACCTTTATTGGAAGTTCCTCTGCAACTGATAGAAAAGTATGGCGGTATCATCGGCGGCAACGACAGGATTTTTCCCATGAAAAGCAGCGTTGCGATGAACGGACAAATTAAAACGATTGCCAAACTCTGCGGTATTAACAGGCGATTGACATTCCACATGGCTCGCCACACGTTTGCCACCGAAACCTGCCTTTCGCATGGCGTTTCCATCGGAACAGTAGGTCAGATGATGGGGCATAAAAGGCAGAAATCCACAGAGATATATGCAAAACCAACACTCAAGATAGTGGATGAGAATATGGCTTCTCTTTCTAAAAAAATTGCGGGTAAATATAAACTTGCACTGTAATTGGTTATTCTGTTTTTAGTTATGCGAAGCACATTTAAAATACTTTTCTACCTGAACACGTCAAAACGTAAGAAATCCGGTTTGTGTCCCGTGATGGGGCGTATTACCGTAGATGGCGGCGTTGCACAGTTCAGTCTGAAAGAGGATGTTCATCCTGATAAATGGGACGCCAAAAAGGGACGGGTACGTGGAAACAGTCGTGAAATCATCGAACTGAACAGGGAAATAGACCAAACCGAACAAACCATCAGGAATATTTACGCACATATTGTTGATACAACCGGTTTTGTGACCGCCGAACAAATCAAAAATGAAATTACCGGCGTCAACGCGAAATCAGTAAATCTGCTCGAATTATTCAGGGAACACAACCTTGATTTCCAAAAGCGGATTGAAATAGACCGTCAAAAAGCCTCGTATGACAACTATAAATACGCTTATCTGCATTTATCGGATTTTATCCGTTCAAAATACGAACAGCCGGATTATCCGTTTCATTTGTTAAATCAATCTTTTATAAACGATTACCTTTATTATCTGCGCGTTGATGCCGGACTGAAATCCGGTTCGGCAAACAACAACATCGTTGTATTGAAAAAAATGGTTAAACTCGCTGTTTATCAGGGAACTCTGCCTGACGACCCTTTTCAGGAAAAAATTCATATTGAGAAGAAGTTGAAATACTGGCATTTATCCGCTGACGAATTAGAAAAGATTATGTCTGTCCGTATCGCATCAAAACCGCTCGCATTGGTTCGGGATATGTTTGTGTTTTCGTGCTTTACGGGACTTTCATACTCGGATATGCGCCAGTTAAGCGAAAAACATTTGCGGAAAGCGAAGGATAGAAGTGTCTGGATTGATATTTGCCGTCAGAAAACCGGTGTGGAATGCAATATCCGTTTGTTGGATATACCCTTGCAAATCATTGAGAAATATCGTCCTGAAAGGAAAAGCGACTGTCTGTTCAACATGCTGCACAAGAGCAGTATTTGCCTGCATCTGCGAAAAATTGAAATACTTTGCGACATCGCACACCTGCATTTCCACATGGCGCGGCACACCTTTGCCACGTTGATTTGTCTGTCCAATGGCGTATCTATGGAAGCAATCAGCAAGATGATGGGGCACCAATCCATGAACACTACAAAAATATATGCAGAAATTACTAATCAAAAAGTCAGAGAGGAAATGGAAATACTGGCAACAAGAATTAAAGGAAAATACAGAATGAATGATAATTAAATCATTATGAATGAAACAGACTGTTCATCTGTTCGGATACTGTGTTTTCTGTTGCCCGCATCGCTTCTAAAGTCATGCTCAACAATTTGTCCAAATCCCATTCCAACATTTCGGCGCCGTTTCTGATAATATCACGGGAACAGCCTGCTGCAAAGGCTTTATCTTTAAATTTTTTCTTCAAACTGCTTAATTCCATATCGGAAACGCTTTTGGACGGGCGCATTTTTGCGGCAGCAAAGATGATACCGGTCAATTCGTCCACTGCATAAAGAACTTTTTCCATTTCGTGTTCCGGCTTCACATCTACCGTTACGTTGTAGCCATGCGAACAAACGGCATGAATTACATCCTCACTGTAATTTTCCGATTTCAGAATTTCGACTGCTTTAACGCAATGTTCCTGTGGATACATTTCAAAATCAAGGTCGTGCAACAATCCAACCACGCCCCAATAATTTGTATCGTATCCCAATTCGCCGGCATACCATTTCATCACTTCCTCAACGGTAACGGCATGTTGAATATGATATTTTTCTTTGTTGTACTTCAAAAGAAGTTCAAATGCTTTTTCCCTTTCCATATATGATATTATTTACTACCCCAATACTCCGATTGCGTCTTTTTCGGCAGTTTTTTCACAACTTCCTCCACAGAGTGCCTAATCCAGTATTTTACCGTTTCATCGTCCATATCCTCATTCAGAATGATGTTGTTCCAGTATTTTTTGTTGAAATGCCAAGCCGGATACACGCAGTTATACTGTTCGCGCAGTTCTACGGCTTTGACGGGGTTACACTTTACACAAATATTTAACTCCGGGTCGTTGAGCGGAACGACGGCAAACCATTTGTTGAATACCCTGAACATAAGATATTCATCCTCAAACGGCATATCTTCCGTTGCATCTTTCAGCGAAAGGCAATATTCCCGCAGTTCTTCAATGTTCATTACCCGAAAACGTAATATTTTCTTACCGGCTTTTTCACCTGCCAAACGCATGACAACCCTTTCGGGAAAACGACCAAATCGCCTGCGGCAAACGAAACGCTTTCATTGGCGCCATGCTTCACAACAACCTCGCCTTCGATGACGAGGCAGGTCTCTTTTTCATCGTAATGCCATTCAAATTCTGATGCCTCACACGTCCATACAGGCTTGGTTTTCATTGCGGCGATTTCACGGTCGGTGGGTTTTCTAACTAATATGTTCATATTGTGTTTTTTATATACTCATCTCTGTTTGGCGATTTCATACAAAACTATGGCTATTAATGCATCAAAGTTCAAGTAATCGGGATTACCTCGTAAATCTACACTAATACAATCATCACAACTATCAATTACCGAATTACTTGACTTTCCAAACCAAACTGCAAGTCTTTTTTGTGTGAAATCGACTTCATGAAGCATTACATTCGTTTTATCTTCTATGTGTGACGAAATGGCGATTGTTGTATAGTTCTTCTTTTTAAGGTATCCCAGACATTCCTCTGCGCTTGTAAACCGCTCAACAAATGTACGTTTGATTGTCGGTTTAACAGGTAAGTATGTAAGACTTATTCCCAAATGTGTTGTAACGGCATCCCTCCAGTCCACCAGGAAGAGTTTTTTAACGCCAAACGCATAAATATTTCTTGCAAGAGTTTCAATAGTTAGTTGATTAAATGTTTCATCAAGAACAACTATTAAATCTTTACATTTTGCATCTTTGAGTTCGACATCCCTTTTTGTTTCAATACTTTCCATGCGTAAAAGATTTTAGCAAAAATATGAAAAAAATCTTGATTTTGATTTCTGGAAGAAAAGAAATCAAAAAACTACTACCATGCTTGGAAACGGCGCACTATTCTGTGCATTTCCGAATTTCAACCGTCCTTTCACGAACCGGATTTCTCTTGCTTTTTGGTATATAAAATTGTGAAAATACGCTGTATCAGTGCGGGCAGGTATGAGCAGTATAACTTTTGTATTCTCTTTCCGGGCTTCCCGATAGCATTTCTCTACCCATGCAGCGATTTTCCTGCCATACGGCGGATTTACAAAAACCGTGTGTCCGCGCCAATCCTTTGTAAGTCCATCATCTTGAGGCGTAAAGTAGAGTGAACACTTGGCATTTTGAGGCAACGCACAAGGGTCTAAAGTAAACTGAAATTCGCTGTTCAATGCATCGAAAAACGCCTGCGGGGTTTCCCAGACATCCTCTTTTGATGAAAATAGCGCTGTGTTCATTTATTCTAAATTTCAAGTGTTTACAAATTAGCCGGAACAAAATTATTCTTCATCAAGTCCTCAATATCCCTGATACTGTAATAAAACTTGCCTCCAACGACTGAATACGGTAAAATCCGGTTATCGCGGTAGGTTTGCAGGGTACGCCGGCTGATGCCCAATTTTCGCATGACTGCATCGCCATTCAGCCATTTGGCGGCACAGGTCAGATTGCCTTCTTTCATCGCCTCTATTTCGTTTTCCATTGTCTTAATTTTGGAAATCAATTCAGTGAACAGCGGCGTTTCGCGTGTGATTAGATTGTCCATATCTTTTAATTCTTAATTGTTAATTATTAATTGACCGGATGATAGCCCAGAAATAACATTTTTTCAATATCTTCAGGCTTGTAGAAGACTTTTCCGCCCATCCTGGTATAGGGCAGTATCCGGCTGTCGCGAAGGGTTTGAAGCGTGCGTATGCTGACTGACAGCCGCTGGCAGGCTTGCCCGTTGTCTATCCATTTCTGCGGTGCGATGCCGCTATGAGCATACAGGCTGTCCACTTTGGTTTTTAACAGTTCAATCCTGTACGTCAATTCGTCGAGAACCTGTTTTTCAATAATAACTAAATCTTTCATTTTCCTGAATTTACTTTTTGTTATGTCTCTGTAAAAATTCTTCGATTTCCGACGCCTTGTAATAGGTTTTGCCGTCAATCCTGTAATAAGTGATTTTTTGCATTTGCCTGTAACGCTGCAAAGTGCGTTTGGTCACGCCAAGCAGCATACACAGGTCATGGTTGTCCAATAATTTATCGCCGTCCATAGCATTTTTTACATTTGCCATTCTGTCTAATTTTTTGTCCATGGAATTTAACTTGTCCATGATTTGTTGAAATTCATTTCCGGTACTCATTTGCGTAACGATTTATGGTTAAACTCTATTCTTTTGGTGGTGGCTACGATACGCTCAAAGGTGCGTATTCCGTACCTGTCGCAAAACCCCTGCGCATTGAGGTTGCTCGAAAATATCACGACATTGTTTCTTTTTTCGGCATTATCCATGATGTCCGGGAAAATCCAGCGCTTGTTTCCGTATGTAACGCATTCACTTTCAAGACCGACATCATCAATTGACAGTATTTTTCTATTGATGATGCTGTCGGCGTTTTCGTTCAAATCGAAATAGTTGAAACATTTGACGATTTTTCCGCAATGCCTGAACAGCAACGCAGGGATAACCTTTTGAACCAGCACCGTTTTTCCTGTTCCATTGGTTCCGTACAGGCACAACCCGCGTCCGCTGTTGTTTTCCAGCCACTCTGCCACTTGCTCGTATTCAGGTAGCCAGACGAAATTTGTCCCGATAAAGTATTCCAACGACGAACGCAATGCCAGCATCGCATCCGGAACATGCAATCTTGTCGGTTCATGAAACTGAAAGCCATGTGTTTTCAGACCTTCAACAATTTGCTTAAAATCAATCCTTTCCATATTTTTTATAAATTAAAATTTGCTTAAATCGGTTTGCAACATACCCATGAACCGTGCGTCATTTGCCGGTTTGACGATATTTTGCGGTGCGGTGCGGTTGTCGTAATTGCCTTCGAGGATTTTCATCCAGTTGTCCGAATTTTGGAACACCCAGTCAAAAGAGGCTTTCCATCCATATTTATTATTACCTTTCAGAAAATCAGACTTTTCCATTTTACAGAATACCTGTTCCATCATGTTGATACTGCCCATTTCGGACAGACGCCGCATCATTTTTTCTCTTCGTTTGACGCTAAATATCAGTATTTTCGGAAAAGAAGGGCATTTGCTACGAAACAGTTCCAACACTTCGTTTTCCTTTTCTTTTTTCGCGCAACTTTTTTCTTTTTCATTTTTTTGCACGATAATCAGATTATGATTTTCATTTTCACTTTTTATAATTTCCTTATTATCTTCTATATCTATAATATCATTATCTATATTTATAGATATATGTTTATTATTTAGAGGCTTCTGAATGTCTTTTGTTTCCGGTGGTTTCGGCGAAAAAAAGGTATTCGTTTGCGTACCTTTTTCGATACCCTTTTCCGAAAAATGTTCACAAAAGGTATTTGTTTGAGTACCTTTTTCAAACTCTTTCCCAAAAAACATGACGGAAAAGGTATCCGTTTGAGCGCCTTTTTCCTGACAAAAGGTCGCTCTTTGAATACCTTTTTCGCTTTCCTTTTCAGGAATATGCTCACAAAAAATGTCTGGTTGATGCACTTTTCCCTGTTTCGGAACACTGTTCACATCTCTGATGATGTATTGGTAAATATTTCCCCTGCCAAGTCCGGCACGAAAATCAATTAAACCCGCATCTTTGAGCCTTTTACGGGCGCGGTCAAAAGACATCTTTCCCCAGCCGAATTTGGCGATGGTCGCATGATTGGACAACCCGAAAGGATTTTGCCAACGCGCTGAATTACAAACTTTCAGAAGGTAAAAATAAAGCGCTGTTTCTTTGTCGGAAAAATGATATTCTGCATCTTTCGCCCAGAATTGATTGATAAGTTCAATGTAATTCATGATTTTCAGTATTTTCGTTATTATTTTGTTCTTTCAGACGTTTGCATTCAAGTTTCAATCGTTCTCTCATTGCTGTATCGAAAGCGATTGACCTGTGAGCAAACAGTTTCTCAATTTCGCTCAAAGGATAATAACAGCGGTGCGCTACTCGTTTGCTGTTGATCTGATGCTGTTTACACAGACGAAGCAATGTTCTTCCGCTGATACAAAGCAGTTCGCAGACCTTATCCCCATCAATGTACACTTCGCCGGTATCGTCTTTGTACCCTGTTTTGCGTACATTGTTCCATTCAGGCGTTTGTTCCCTTTCACAACTGATTGCCTTCAAATATTTTTCCAGTTCCATCAACTTTTCGTGGATGTACCGGTATTTCCTGTTACTGATAATAATAATTTTCATACGGATAATTTTTAAGTACGGCGCAAAGATGTGGGTAGTAAAAAATGAAAATACCCGACATTGCAGACGTCGGGTATAAGTTTTTTTCAAATGGCAGAATATCAGGAAAATAGATTTTTATAGCAAAAACAGAAAAACATCTTCATTGTCTTCGGAAAGCCTTGTATATCGCTGCTTACAGCCTGTCTATAGTCCAAAAAATAAAAACAAAACATCCGACTCGGGTATCGGGTCGGATGTCCATCAATCAATAACCAATTCATTATCTGGCATCCATACTGTCCAAAAAATTATTCAGGGACTTAACTAATTTTTCCAGATAGCGTGTTCTTGGCACCTTTCTGGAGGCAATATCATCCAGACGGTCATGGATGTTGCCCAAATCAATCCCGAAAATGTACTCAAAAGCCTCCTTGATGGTTTTGATATTTACTTTTCCGTTTTCAACCGAATTTACCAAAGAAATGGCGTAAACCAGTTCAATCAGGTCTGCTTTGTTATCCGTCCATTCGCCGATTGGAAATTTACTGCAATCTTCCTTCAATTCAGGATATTCGATTTTGTACCTGATGATACGCAACTCAGTACGGATGATACGTAGAAGCCTTTCAACGGTTGATTTGTCAACACTTGCCTGTTCACTATCGTTCAGACATCCTTTCAGGTCTGCTTCAATATCTTTCAAAATCCTTAACAGACTGAATACCTTCTTTTCAAAGGCGCAATACTCCTGTAGACGTTTCCTGAATATCATGTATTTTTCCTGTTCATTCAGGGCTTTGTCATTCAATAATTCAAATACATCTATAATCATGTGCGTATCAATTAAATATGTTTTATTACTTTAGGCATTATTTGAAAACATTCTTTTTATGAATTCAAAATTGCCTGTATTTTTAATTTTACGATATTTACGAGGTATTGTTTATACACAATATAGCATCAGAACTGCCTGAATGCACCTGAATTTGAACGTTTGTGAATTTGTCGCACTTGATGATAACTTGGTATCATAAAAACGAATATTTCGATATTTTCCTTTATTTTTCTACTTTTACGGCATATTTCAAAACCAAAAAATATTGACAGTTCAAAAAGCATAAACATATTAAAATTGTGACATAAAGTCAATTGGACTTTATTGCACTTGTTCTCGTTTCTTCGAAATCTCGTAAATTTCTACCGGGGATAGGTTGCGAATGTTCGCGCAATAGGGCGTGAAATATTCGGGACTTATTTGGTAGAGAAGGTTTACGAGAGCCTGAAGAAACAAATAAGCATCTTATGAATAATTTCACGCTTTTTGCAGATCAAAATCCTAACAATAAACGCATTGAAAAAATAGAATATGGAACAACAAGACAACAGCATTTATCTTTCCAAAATCAGAGAGGGGGGAACACCCCTGAATTTTGAAACGTTTTGCCTGAACGAGTTGATGGACGAAATGAAAATCTACACTGAACAGGAACTTCAAAAATATGGCAGGTCGAATGTCAAGATAGAAATCTTCAAAGACTATATAAAAGAAAGAAATTGGGTGCATACAGACCGTAAATGCCTGCGGCAGATACTTACCATTCTTTTAGACAACGCAGTGAAACATACCACTATCGGATACATTCTTTTTGATTATCAGTTACCGTTATTTTCACCTGTCCGCAACAATGTCAGTTTTTTTGTGGATGATACCGGTACCGGCATTTTCAATGAAACCGACACGAATATGTCTATCGCAAAAGGACTTGTAGAACTGTTGGGCGGCGAATTGGAAGTAAGACCGGAAGGCGAAGCGGGAACAGCGGTTAGTTTCAATATAACCTGTACGCCTTTCGACCTTCCCAAGAATTAAAATTTTGAGTATCTTGCGCACATAAAAAAACAAGTGAGCATGACAGTCAAAAAGCATTATTCCGGTTTGAAAAACATGGCTATGTCATTGTTTTTAATATCTTTATTCTTTGTCTTTCCGAGTAAATTCACGCTCATGGCTCAAAATTTTGACAGGCTTCGCAATGAAATGGTTGAGGAACAACTTAAAAAACGAGGGATAAAATCGGAAGCCGTATTGGAAGCCATGCGTACCGTTCCGCGACATCTTTTTGTTCCCAGAGAGTTGCAAAGCCGCGCTTACGATGACAGACCCCTGCCCATCGGCTTGGAACAAACCATTTCGCAACCTTACATTGTTGCATTTATGACCGAACAACTCGAACCCAAAGCGGGAATGAAAATCCTTGAAATAGGCGCAGGTTCGGGTTATCAGGCGGCTATTCTGGCGCAACTGGGCTGCAAAGTCTATACGATTGAATTGCTGGAAGAACTTGCAAACAGAGCCGAAAAAATTCTTAACGCCCTGAATTACAAAAATGTTCGAGTAATATGCGGAAACGGTTATCCGGGTTTGCCCGAAGAAGCGCCATTTGATGCCATCATCGTTACTGCTGCACCCGAAAAAATACCTGAAAAACTGATTGAACAGTTGAAGGATGGCGGTAAAATAATTGTGCCGGTTGGTCCTGTTTTATCGTCGCAATCATTAAAACTAATCACAAAAAAAGGAAAGCAAATCATTGAAAAAGAATTGCTTCCCGTTATTTTTGTCCCAATGGTTCAATAACCTTTTCTTTATACCTTCAAACCTTTTCTTTTTTCCGGTTTCTTTTCCGGTTTATTGTCAAACTTTTCAAATTGTTTCTCTAAAAGCGGCTTTTCAAACGTTCCGGTTCCTTCAATTGATTTCACGTTTACATGGTTTGTATCACTGTCATAATTAATGATTAAATCCTTAAACATAACGTTTTGACCGAAACGAAGACCGCTTGCATGAACGGTTTCGCCTTGAAATACCTTTTGTATTTGTTCAAAGGACAAATATTCCGCCATGATATTTTGATTTTTAAAATTTTGGTAAAAATCATAGATATTGTACTCATTGTTGGTTCTTTTCGGCAAAAACTCATCTGCATCAGGATTGGACTTGAGTGCCTGTAAACATACTTCCTGCGTTTTATGATTTTCAGGAACATATTCCAAATTCAATCCATTGACTTTCATGGGATACATATACATGTCCGGCGTCAGGTTTCGTTCGGGAACATATTGTTGCGCATGAATACTGCGGTTCATGGCTATTTCACATATTCCTTTGGTTCTCATTTTTGAGGGCAGAAACCTCATGTTCCCCCAGTCTTTTCCAACCGCATCCGCACACATTTCCGGAGTTTTTAAATGGTCGGGAACAAACTGAATACATGAAGGGTCTAATTGTACAGCCAACTGCGCCATTTCCGGGGTAATGGTTTTGGGGTTAATACTGCCGAAAACTAAAAATACATCGCCATTATTGCGTTCGATTTTTTTCAGATGTTCGAGGCACACATCAGGGAAAGGCACATATTCAATTACCTCGTAATCCACGGCAATTGATGACAGGGCAGCCCGGCAGAGTTCCGGAGTTATGAGATTTTCCGGTACAAATTCAAGAGCCGTGCCGTCTAATTTCACCGCTTTCATGGCACATTCAGGTGTAATCGTTTCTTTTGGGAAATACATCAATGCCCTGCCGTCGGTTTCAAGGGCTGCCGCGTACATTTCCGGCGTCCGCCTGTTTTCGTCAATGTCAGACAACATAGCCCCATTCATTCGCAGTACACTTAATATCAGTTCGTCCGACAGATATTTTTCAGGCACATACTTCAAGTGCATGGGGTCAGCCTGAAGCGCGGCAAGACAAACCAGTTCCGTGCGGCGTTCCGGCGGCAACGAAGCAAATGTTCCGTCCAAAAAAATTGAACAAAAAACTGATTTGACGTCTTCCATTTCCTGTTGGGTCATCTTTCCTTTTTCGTTGAAATCATGGTTGTGAAGGCTTTCACGTATATTTTCAGGTACAAATTCCATTGCATCGGGGTTTGATTTTAAAGCGATTAAACACAGTTCTTCTGTTTTCATGTTTTCCGGTACAAGCCTCAAGTTTTTCCAGTCCAATTCTACGTCCTGTGCGTATATTTCCGGCGTTGAAGGCGTTTCACGAACATAAATGAAACTTCTTGAATTGTCGCCTAATCTTTCTACCCAAAACCCTTCCTGATCTTCCAGTTCTTTAGGCATAAACTCTACACAGCGAATATCCTTTTTTATAGCGTCTGATATTTCCTTTGGTTTGCGTAATTCGGGAGGCGTATTTTTCATTTTTTCATACACATCGACCGGTTCATTTTGTTGATGACTGTTTTCCATTTTTCTGTTTTTTACGATTAAAAGGGGCTATCCCTTAACAAGACAACCCCTGCATGGATTGACTACTCATTTTCCTGTTTTGCATCATTTGAAAACGTGAATTTCACACTGACCTGTTTTCTGAAACTGTCATAAAACGTCAGGTCAATGACTTGCTGCTCCTCACAGTCAGAAGTATAGTACATGCGAAACTCATCTTTTTTCAACTCGTAACCGTCGTTCGGCAAAAGCCGGCGACTGTCGAGCGTCAATACGCCCTGCCCATCGGTCTGAAAATAACGGACAAAATACTTTGCCCCTGCGTAATTTCCGGAACGTTGAATTTCAAAGCGTATCTCGGCTGTTTCGCCCATTTTCAGGCGTTTGGGAACAGGCAGATAAGTAATCTTAAAATCGTAATCGTTTTTGATTTCGAGGTCGTCACTGCACGAATTGGTCAGAATTAAACCGCCAACGAACACGATCAACGTGATGTAAAATAATATATCGCTTTTCATAATGGTTAATGATTAATTGTTAATGATAAATTTAAGACCCACACTCCACTGATAATGAAACTTATTGACCGTCGAACCCGGTAAAATCCGTTGCCGGAAGCCCGTCAGCAGAATGAAACTGTCTGTGATATACGTTTCGATTTCAAGACTGAAGGCTCCGCCGAACAGGAATTTGCTTTCGGACAAAAGCGTCGAACCGTCGTCAAGCAATGTTTCGCTGCGGTTGAGCAATTCATACCCTGCCACTCCCGATATTCCTCCCGTGAAAAAGAAGTTTTTTCGGGCGTCAGAGAGTACAGTGCGGCAGTATCCGGCTTCGCCGGTAAACTGCTCCAACGGAATGATTTGTTTGCCATACTGAAGTTTTTTACGAAGGTATTCCGCGCCGAATTTCCATTGATGCCCGTTTTTAGTGAATTGGCTCAATGCAATGCCTGTATGGATGGTATTCCCTTTTAAACCGTCCACTTTTCCAACCGTCCACTGCAACCCCTGCTGTCCGTGCAGCCTGCGCTGCGCCTGCGCCGATACGGTCAGCGTCAGCAAAAGAATGAATAATGTGATGTTTCTCATGGCTGTTTCATTTTAAGATTATCTACTGTGCGGGCGCGAACCAAATCCTCATTTTCAACGGCAAAACTTTGATGGCGTCCCCCGTTTTTCTCGAACATTTCTACCCAAAGGCATTTGTCATCGGGAATGGTAAACTTGTCGAAGGCAAAGACGGTAAACTCCGTTTTGTTACCGCCAATGCTGACATTATAATTGAAAGCCCGCAGCGGTACAATTACTGTTTCCTGAATAGCCGTGCGTTTCGCAATTTTCTTATCAACAATCTTAAAACGAATAAAATCAATATCGTAAGGCACATTTGAAAGGTTTTTGATTTGTGTATGGAAATAAATCATGCTTTGATGGGTATAAATACCTTTGAGCAAAAACTGAACATTGAACCGCCGGCTGCCAATGTGCTTGACATAGCGCTTGTTGTTGGCATGAATGGATTTCATAATCAGCCGAACCATCATCGGACTTTCATTGCCCAACTCTTTCAGATAGACTTCCATAGAATTGTTGGGACGATTGACCGCATCGCCGTCATGGATAAAATCCTTCATCTCGACATTGAGTTTCTCCGGCTCATTTGCGTAATTCACGTTAAATGAGAAGAAACTGCCGTCGTCGCAGATAACGGAAAAGTTGGTTTCCGTTTCAAAACCTTTGACGGCGGCTTTCACGCGGACAACATTTTCTGCGTCGCCCGCCTTGCCTGCAATCAGGTTCGCCGAACCCAAATCAATATACTTGACGGCTGACGGAAAAATGATGTGCACGGTTTTGTCATAACACACCTCCAGACCGTAAGGCGGTATCATACGGTCGTATCCAATCACGCGGGTAAGCCCGTCGTCGTAGAACTCGCCCGATGATAAACGCTGCGCTTTCATTGGAAATGCCGCAACGGACACTATTGTTAAAACTACTATTATTTGTTTCATTTTGAATAAATTATTAATATTAAACATTGATCAATCATTAACCATTAATCATTAAAAACTGTCCTTTGGTAAAAGGAAAATTTGATGTCCTGCCTTGAGGTGTATTTTAATTACCCTCATCTTTTTGGCAATATACTGGGATGTTCCCTGCACCACGCCCCGTCCAACGTCCGCTGCAATCTGCTGACCGGCGCTCTGACTGAATGTGATGCTGGTTCCCACGCTCGAACCTGTATTGGCGGCTACTTCTCTCAAAGCATTTGCTTCCATCGAGGGCGGAATAGCGATACCGCGCTGCCCGTCCACATCGTAAACGTCTAAATTCGTGACATATATCCGCCCCATGTATTCGATGGAAACGATGGTCACATCCAAACGTTCGCCGATACGAGCCTGTCCTGTAAGGATGGTGTGTGCGGGTATTACCGTACCGCCTGCCGACATGGGTTCCGTGAGCCGGATACGGACGTTGCGCTGCGTTTCCAAGCCGTCGCTGACGGTCTGGTCGTCATGGATGCAGGCGCGGATGGTGTTCCTGACCTGCGACCCGTCGCCGCCTTCAGGCGAATAAAAGCCAATATTGCGCTCCTGGCTGTATGTGGCAACAAACTCCGCATCGCTGACGGGCTGGGGTAATGCGGAAACCACCTGCTCGCGGACACCGGTAACCGGAACGACTGTCGTTTTAGCAGATTTTGAGGAAAAAGGTTCTGGTTGAGAAGGGACAGTCAGGACATTTGAGACAGCAGGCGTCTCCATTGTCTCTGATGTCCCATTAGTCCCATTCATAAACCTTGCAGCCATCTCGTAGGATTTTTCCATCAGCGCCAACTGCTCATCCATTGTAGAACCGGTCTGTTGCGCCTCTAATTGACCTTTCAGGCTTTCCACCTGTTCGGTCAGTTGTTTCACGCGCTCATCCTCTTTGGGTTGTTCGTAAAAACTGCCCAGTGTCCGGTTCATGTCCCTGTACGCATCTACCGAAGATTGCGCTGATGTGCGTCCAGCGGTATTGCCCGTTCTGGATGTGCTGGTCTGCTTTACCGCCGGTTTTTCATCCACGAGGAGTAAATCACTGTCTTCGGCAGGACGGCTGTCAACCTCCACCATGCCGATAAAATCATCGAGTGTTTTCATGCGTTCCTGCTGCTTCTGAAGCGCCTGTTCCTGCTCGTAGGCGGTGCGCTTGTCATCCGCCATCTCGCTGCTTGCAGGCGCCGGCACATCCATATTCAAACCCGAACCTGCGTTTTGCTGCTCTTTGCTTTTGGATGAAGGCGCTAAAATCATGTACATCGCTCCAACGAACAAAAGTCCCATCGCGGCAAAAACAGCATACTTTTTCCAGTCCGGCTTTTTTTGATTATTATTCATCGAAGTCGTCATCATCATTGATTTTTTGAAAGTTGATACTCCTGATACTGTCGTTACCCGACTTGATTTTGATTGCGCGGATATGTTGTATATCCGGTTGCCGGCTACCAGAACCGTAAACAGAACTGACTGCCATGTATAAGGACAAGCCCGCAAACACTGTCAGCATACAGCTAATCAATACCAGACTGATTTTCGGCGATAAACTGCTGCACCATAAGCGCAAACGGTTTTCCATTTTTTCCCCTTTTCCCCCTGTTTTCCCGACTTCCCCGGTTTTATCTATTTCCTTTTCCATACGATTGATTTTTAACGGTTCACTACTCTTGTATTCTTGTTTTCAACTACATCGAACCCTTCGAGGGTGAAGCCCTGCGGGTTGTTGTCGCTGCGCACCGAATTGACCAAACTGCAACGGGTAACCAGATTTCGTTCGGTCAGGTTGCTCTCACGGATGATGAACTGTCGCGCGTAGGTTACCGCCCTGTACGGATAAACATTGAAATCGCAAACCATACTGTCTACCTGTATAGTCTGGTTGATATTTCCCGATATAATGCGGTTGTAATAGCCCTTTTCGGACAGGTCGCGGTAATAATTGAAGGCGCTTTTGTCCGAAAGAAGTAACGCCCGGCGCATATTGCCTTCGATGGCGTTCTTGTCAGGGGCTAACGTAAAGAACAATTCGTGGAAGCGGCGGATATGTTCCCTCGCCTCGACCGGACGGTTCTGCGACATATCCTGCGAAAGAGCCAGCATCAGGGACTTGCCCTGATCAAGTACGTAGATTTTTTGCCTTTGCGATTCGGCAAAACTGTATGCGCTCCACAGCGAATAGCCGACAATGGCAGCGCACAGGCAGATGAAGACGATCCCAAAGAACCGTATCTGCTTAAATGATGTTTCGATATTTTTTAAACTTTTAAATTCCATTTTAATTTTAGATTTTTAATTGTCAATTATCAATTATCAATTACCGTATTAGTCTGCCTTTTATATTTCCGATGGCAGCGCCGGCTGCACCCGCAGCATAGGAACCGCCCTTTGTTGCGGCAGTATTGACATTACGCCCGTAGTTACCCATTCCGCCTGCCTGTATGATCCAGCCTGCCACCGTCGGAACAGAGAAATAACCGATAATTCCGATGATGGTGAACACGATATACACCCCGTTGGATGCGTCAATGCTGAAAGTGGGGTCGGTGGCTAACCGTTCAATGTCGCTTTGCAATATCAGTACCTGTATCTTTGCCAGAATAGCGCTGAACAGGTCGGCAACCGGCAACCACAGGTAAACGCTGATATACCGCGTGAACCACTGCGTCATGGTTGCCTGGAAGCCATCCCAGACCGAAAACGCAAAGGCAATCGGTCCGAGAATGGACAGGACAACCAGAAAGAAAGTGCGCAGCGTATCAATCAGCAGGGCAACAGCCTGAAAAATGAGTTCCAGTATTTCCCGGAACATGTTACGTATCGCCTTACGCATGTTATACATGGCGCGTTCGACATACATCCCTGCCATCGTCATCATATCGCTGAAACCCCAGCCCAACTCGTCTAATTGCCGGTCAAATTCCTCGTTGGAAACAAGGTAAGCGGTGGAGGGATCACGCATCATTGCCTCATACTCAAGCCTGTCCTTTTGTTCCTGATAAGTGTGCATATCCATCGTCTGCGCTTCTAATAACTGGTTGGTTCCCTTTACAATCGGACTTAACACTGCATTGATGGTTCCCAGCACAATAGTCGGGAAAAACATGATGCACAAACCAATGGCGAACGGGCGCAAAAGGGGATAAACATCC
>Ga0082212_10005003_pt1 | contig 18243 bp, 10 predicted proteins | sample TergutNt197P3_FD_71548 | JGI IMG/M metagenome (GOLD analysis project Ga0082212, IMG submission 71548) | Neocapritermes taracua P3 segment gut microbial communities from Petit-Saut dam, French Guiana - Nt197 P3 | ecosystem: Host-associated > Arthropoda: Insects > Digestive system > Gut ...
GACCGCCGTTTACAGTGATCGCCGAAAAGATTAAAAAGTGCGATAAACACCGTTTTTTCGGATATAATGCAACTATCCATGTCAAAACGTACCACTCACAACACACTTTACACGCACGACAATTTATACGTTTTGTGCGGAATGAACAGCGAGTCGGTCGATCTGATTTATCTCGATCCGCCGTTCAACTCAAAGCGGACGTACTCCGCTCCCATCGGCAGTAAGGCTGCCGGTGCAAGTTTCAAGGACATGTGGACGGGCAAGACGTGGACGAAGGACATCTCGATACGCTTGGCGTTAATCAATCCAACGCATTTTTTTAACATTGGGAATCAGGGCAAGAGGCGTTCCGGGAAAGCGAAGTCCGTGGGGCCACCAAACGTATAATGCTTCGCCAATCAAATATTTTCGCTCCACGTAATGGGGAATTCCTTCGGTCGTCCAGAGACGGCTGTCCTGGCTCTGGGCACTGTTATCACCACACATCAAAAACTGATCTTTGTCTAACTTGAACTTCGTCTTGCGTGTTTTGCCGAAATGGGTCCAGTACGCCGGGTTCGACAGAATTTGCCTCACCTCCTCTTCGTAGCCGAGATGAAAATAGCGGAACGGAGAGTCCCTCAAATCGCAACGTGCGTCTATGTGGCTGTCGCAGGAAATATAGTACATGTTCTTCATAATTTTGAGATTGTTGACATGCACCGAAGCGTTGCCCTGCGTGCCGATTGCCGCCGGTTCCAAATCGAGAACCGTCGGACTGCGGTCCCGCGATAACGCACCGCCATTGAGATCATGGGCGGCGCAGAGTGCGTCATAACGTCCCAGACCTTTCGTATCAATCTCTTTACCGTCGATGATGAGCCGCATTTCTTCGTCAATATTGCAAAACATCACATCGTGATTGCAACCGGGACGAATCGGCACTTCCACGGAAAACGGCTCGAAATCAGGAGCGGCTGGAATCGAGAAGGTTGCAAATGTTGAGCCAGAATCAAACCAGAGGATACATTGAAAATTGATCCCGCCTTTGACCAAATTGAAAATAATTTCGGAGTCGCTTTTTTCGATGTTGAGCGTACATCGAAGCACCAGATCGCCGACCCAATTTAATCCGATGCCCTCTGGATTTCGCGGTAACATTTGCATAATGCGGGACTGTGGGGGTTCTAACCGGTACTCTTCTCTGCGTGTCTCCGATGGATATTGAGTAATCTGCGTATTGTAATCAAGCGAGTCGGTAATCAGTTGCGGCGTGCCGGTCTCTCCAGCCGGCAATTTTCCCTGGAGAAGTTGATACCAATCTGTTGTAGTGGGGGCAATGTACCGAAATTTTAGCCATGAAATTTCCTTTTGGCTGCCGGTTCCAGTGAAGGATTTATAATCGGCAGAACGTTGCCAGTGCTCATCGCCGTACCAACGTGTTTTCCAACCGAGTTCGTGGATTGCCGGCTGAACGTAGTCATTGTCGTCCACCGGGCGCACCATTGAAAGCAGTGCGCGGAGCGGTTTGCGCTGAATCTCAAAATGACCGCTATCCTTTTTTTGGACGAACACTTGCCCATTGCGGAGCATGATGGTTTCATTTTCGAGACCGATGAGCCGCTTGATGTAATTGACCTGTGGCGAGGCGGGGTAACGAAACACCGTGACGTGCCATCGACTCGGTTCTCGATAAGTGAACAAACTTCTGTTCACAAAGATACGGTCGCCGCCGAAGGACAAGTATGTTTGTCCGGCGAGGTTATCCGCCCCGAGGTACATGGTGAATTGGCATTGCGGACATGTTCCTCCGACGACGCGAGGCAATTCATTTCTTGCCCGCTGTCCTTCCCGACCATCATTTGATTCCTGACTGGCGCTGAGTTGGAACGGATATCCGCAAACCTCGCAATTCACGTCTTTGTGCCGTCCCATCAGGGTCGAAGCCATCGAACCAGTGGGGATACTATATACTTCAATAATGTATGCCTTGAAAAGGAACGCCAAAATAAGCGCAACCCCCAATGCTTCAAGAGTCTCCCGAATGGTACGAAAAGTGCTAACCGACTCGTTGTTTTGCCGTGTATCAAAATCGGATTTATCCATGCCGAAATGATACCGTCAAAACAATGATTCGTCAACGGTTTCCATTTCGGCGCGTTTCACTGTTAAAGCGCAAGCGTGAAACTACTTCAGATAGACCGTCAGCACTGCAATATCCGCCGGCGTAATACCGCTGATGCGGCTTGCCTGAGCAAGGTCAATCGGGCGAATCTTTTCCAATTTTTCCTTTGCCTCGCCTCGCAAATGCTTCATCGCTCCATAGTCGGTCTCCGGCGGAATAGTTCGCGACTCCAAACGGCGACTCCGCTCAATGTCGATCTCCTGACGCTTAATGTAGCCGTCATACTTTACATCAATGCAAACTTGCTCCGCCGCCGACGGAGAAATTGTGGATAGCGCCGGTATCCGCTCCACCATTTCCTTCCACTCCGTTTCCGGTCGAGAAAGATATTTTATCATCGAACCCGTCGCATCGTGAGTTGTTGCCAACACCTGCTTTGCCGTTTCAATTTCGGACAGTTTTTTCTGCAAAATCTCAAAACGTTCAGTATCGACGAGACCTATTTTTTCGCCAATCGGCGTGAGTCGGCGATCTGCATTGTCATGCCGGAGCAACAATCGGTACTCCGCTCTGCTCGTGAACATCCGGTACGGCTCATCGACTCCCCGTGTGACCAAATCATCAATCATCACGCCGATATACGCCTCATTTCGGCGAAGGATCAGCGGCTCACGTCCCAGCACTTTCAGGGCGGCATTGGTTCCCGCCATCAAACCGAGAGCCGCCGCTTCTTCGTACCCCGTCGTGCCGTTGAGTTGCCCGGCAAGATAGAGTCCCTCCACATTTTTGGTCTCCAACGTCAATTTCAGTTGCTCCGGCGGAACATAATCGTATTCGATTCCGTAACCGTACCGCATGATTTTGACATGCTCCAAGCCTTCGATCATGTGGAGCATCGTGTCCTGAATGTTCCGACCGAATCCAGTGGAAAAACCATTGATATAGACTTCGTGAGTGTCTTTTCCCTCCGGTTCCAAAAAGAGTTGGTGACGATCCTTTTCGCCGAACCTCGCAATTTTCGTTTCGATGGAAGGACAATATCTTGGACCGGCAGTCGGAGTCTGTCCGCTGAATGCCGGTGCCTGCGAAAGGTTTTCTCGAATAAATTGGTGCAATGCCGGATTGGTGTACGTCATCCAACAGGGAATTTGTTTGACGGTTGTGATCCAATGGTCGTAGTCCGCTTCATTGAGAAAGGAAAAGGGCACCGGCTCTTCATCGCCGGGATGTTCGGTCAGTTTGGAATAATCAATGCTTTGGGCGTGGATTCGCGGCGGCGTGTCGGTGCGGAACCGTTTGGTTTCGATGCCGCATTTTTGGAGCGATTCGCTGATTCCCAGCGCAGGTGCTTCGGCAATGCGTCCGCCGGGTGCAATGTGGTTGCCGAAGTGAATTTTTCCGTTCAGAAATGTACCGCAACAGAGGACAACGGCTTTGGCGGAGAGGTGCGTGCCGTCGTCGAGGAGAACGCCGGTGATTTTATTGGTAGACAATCGACCTCCGGGCGATTGCGTCGGCAACGCCGACTGGGCGACCAAAACGTTTTCTGGTGCTGGTCGGCTATCGCCGACGTTGCCGTCATCTACCTTAATCCCCACCACGTTTTCTTGCCGCAGTTCGAGGTTTGGCTGGTTTTCGAGCAGCCGCTTCATTTCAACTTGATAGGCTTTTTTGTCCGCTTGCGCCCGGGGACCTTGCATCGCAGGACCTTTTCGGCGGTTGAGCATACGGAATTGAATGCCGGTAGCATCAATGGCACGTCCCATTGCACCGCCGAGAGCATCAATTTCTCGGACAAAATGTCCTTTGCCGATGCCGCCGATGGCAGGATTGCAACTCATTTGGGCAATGGTATCGAGATTGTTCGTGATGAGAGCGGTGCGCACTCCCATCCTTGCTGCTGCTAATGCGGCTTCGATACCGGCATGTCCTGCTCCGATGACCAATACGTCGTACATGGATGGAGCGGGTATTGTATCAGAAAGAGCGTAATTTTACGATTGCGGCTCTGCTATACCAACGGTAGCAGTCTCACTCTCATTCGTTTTTCATCAATGACAATGATTGCACCGCGTTTGAGGTCACTTTCACATTGCTTAATGACCCGTTCAAGAATCGGAAACACGGAATCGGAAAACAGTTCCAATCGGCGAAGTTGAATCACGCTTGGCAAACAGAGTCTTTCCATAGCGAGAATCGCACCAAAATCCAAATCATTGGTAATAATGATCCAGTCATTTTCATTCGCCCATCGCACAATGTCCTTGTCGCAAGCCGTGCGTGAGCCAACATCAGTCCAGTGAACCGACTCGTAGCCGTTTTCACGAAAGAGCGTTGCCAACTGAGGCGGCAAGTTCATATCAAGCAGGAATTTCATTGTTTATCTGCATCCGGTCATCAAGAAAAAACTCAATCTCTTCGGCTCTCCAAGCGGCGTAGGCAAGCGATTGCATCACGTCTTCGTGTTCGAGATACGGATATTCATCGAGAATATCCGCAACTGAATGTCCGGCAGCGACAAGTCCAACCACAGTTCCGACCGTTACCCGCATGCCGCGAATGCAAGGTTTTCCTCCCATCTTTCCCGGTTCAAATGTGATTCTGTCCAGTGTTTGCATATAGTTTTTCTCGTGTTTGCAACGACGCACAAAATGGTAACAAACGTCGATAAAAAATCAAGTCTCGTATTGCCATATTATTGTTTCTCGTCTTGATTGAACGAGGTCTATTTTACAACAATTCGCCCAAAAAAGCACTGCCAACGCCAAACCTTGTACCATAAACGGCGTAGTGAAAATTTTCCGAATTTCTTGTCAAACTTTCCGATTTTCGACCACATGCTTTTAGGAAGGGCACCGCCTTTGTGTCCTCCGTGTATCCTTTGTGTCCCTCGTGGTAAAATTTAACCACAAAGGACACAAAGAAAAGATTGATAACCATGCAGATCGAACTCAACAATCGGGAGGCGTTTGGCGACATCGTTCGGCGATACCAAAACCTTGTTTCGGCAGTCACGTACAGTATCACCGGCAACGTGCAGGAAAGCGAAGACCTCGCCCAAGAAACCTTCATCGCGGCATGGCAACGGCTTCATGAACTCCGCGAAGTCGAAAAACTGCCCGCGTGGCTCTGCGGAATCGCCCGAAATCTGGCAAACAACTGGCTCCGCCGAACGCAACGTGAACGACAAGTCCGAAGCGACTCGGCACTCGAAGAAATTCCCGCCGTTGCCGTCCAAGAGGAATCCGACTGTATTGAATCGGAAAAGGAGGAACGCATTGCATTGCTCTGGTCAACGCTCAAAGAGATTCCCCAAAAATTCCGCGAACCGCTGGTCATGTACTATCAGCAGAACCAATCGGTGTCGGACATTGCCGCCGCTCTGGAAATTTCGGAGGACAATGTTCGGCAACGCATTGCCCGCGGTCGGACTTACCTCAAAAAGGAGGTGGAGCGGCAGGTCGAGAACACGTTGTCGTTCATCAGACCGAGCGAACATTTTACTGTCGCGGTGCTTGCCGCTCTACCGATTCTGGCAACGGGAAATCAAGTCCTTGCGGCGAGTTCCGCCGGTGTAGCGGCAACCCAATCCGCCGCGTCCGGCGGGGCGGGTGCTACACAATCATTTGCCCTAGGAATGGCAACATTTTTCTGGAAGGTTTTGATAGCATTGCCAGCCGCACTCATATTCGTTGCCATCGGTTTGGTATTCATTCACGGTATTTGGAGCGGTATCCGCAATGCACCGACACTTCGGGCAAGGCAATGGATGTTCAAAGTAACTCTCGGTTATGTCATCACCGGGAGTCTCTTTATGATGTTCTTGCAGTTGGCGTTCGTCGTTGGTTGGAGAACCGACAACATATCTCTGGCAAACGTTTGTCGTGGTATCTGGTTTTTTCTGGTGGGTGTTTTTCCGGTTTTCCTGCTCGCCGCTTCGTATTGGAGTAATTGCCAATGGCGGAAAATCGTAGAAGAAGACTTGACGAATCAAATGATTGCACCGAAAAATTTTGTTCGTTCGGCGTATCCGTGGATTGGCGTTGCGTTACTTTCTGCATTTCTCATGGTTACTGTTCCTGTTGTTGTCGCGGGTTGCTTTCATGAGATTTGGGGAATGCCTGTGATGAACCTTTGGGTAATATCCGTGCCTTTTTGGGCTGTCTGGAGCCTTTGTTGCGGACTGGTTGTTCTGGCAGTGATTCTTGCATTTTGCTATTTTGCCTTGCAAATGTCGAAAGACCAAGAAAGTTTTGAAAAATATCCGCCGCGATTGCCGAATCTTTTAGCGACCTTAACCGGCGACGAAAAGGCATCCAAAGGCTTTCGCAACCGAATCAATTTTTGGGGAGACCTTACCGGATTCGGTTATGGATTATTCTTGATGTTGATGGTGTTGGTTATGCCACATGTTGATGATGCCCTGCTCGGATTATCATTATGGCTGATTCTGCTCGCTTATTTCCTATTTGCCGTCTTCTTTTCGGGAATTCCGAGAAGACGGTATTGGGGAATGATTTTTCTCGGCGGGAGCATTTTGCTCATTTTCGGTGCATGGTTTTTGGTTGGCGAGATATTTGTCAACTATGGACATGACAACCGATTCGTGTTCTTGAAAAACTATGGATTGCCAATGTGGTATATGCTTTGTCTCACGCTTTTGGGCGTAGCGGGTCTTTGGGTGTTTCGGAAAAAGCCGACAGATCGTATCCACAATGAGCCGCAAACGTGAGAGAGCGATTCACAATCCGTGTCCATTTCCCTCAGTCCACATTGGGACGAATTGCCTCAAAATACCGGCGGATAATTTGCCGCTGTCCCAATGGAATCGGTTCGGAATCGAGAACCGCCTCTGATATTTTTTGGTAGCGTTGATACTGCTCCCGATACTGCAATAAACTTGTTGCCGCTGCCATTTCTTGAGAATCAATTGTTTCCTTAACGGAATCTCCCTGTTCGCTTAATGTTCCCGTCAAGGTCTCTTGCTGCCGCTTGCCTTGCAAGTCCGTCTCCTTGCCCTCATTAGGATTTCCTGCCGAACCACTCCCCCAAGTTTGACTTTCCTGCTCCGTCTTGTCCGTGCCCTTACCGCCGCTCATGTTGCCGGGTCCACTTTCCGCCTTCATCATTGCCAGTGCCATCTGTTGATTGGCAAGATTTTTTCCGATTTCCTTGCGTACTCCATGCTTTTCTACTTCGTTCGCCAACTCATCGGTTGCGAATTTGAATTGCTCGCCGTCCTCATTTTCGAGAGCGTCCGACATTTTTTGCGCAGCATCGTGCAGAGGCTTTTGCTTTCGCTGTTCGGCATTGTCCGCAAGGGACTGCATTTGTTCGATCATCGCTTTGCGCTCCGATTCCGACAGTGCTTTCAACATTTCGGCATCTAATTTTTTCAATTCCGATGCCGCCTCACGGTAATTCCCTTTTTCAAGGTTTTTGCTCAGCGGCACGGTTCGTTCGGCAAGTTCCAAGGTTTTTGCAAGTTCCTGCATCGACTCTTCCATCGTTTCCAGTTGCAGAGACTCCAAAGCGGTTTGGAAAGCCTCTTCCATTTCGGAAAGCGTTGCCAACGATTCTTTGATGTCTTTACCGGACATATCGAATTTTTTCCACAACATTTCCAACTGTTCGGAAAGTTGTTGCAACGAAGGTTCACCGGCATGTTGTTGAATCAATGCTTCGGTTGTTTTAGCAATTTTTTCCGATAACAGGATGTCCTCCTCTGGCAAAAATTGGAGAACCAATTCAGCATTTTCTTTTGGTGGAGAAAAGCCGCCATGAATGACCACGAGATCAACCACCAAAACTGCGGCGGCAAGCCAAAATATTTTCGGGAAGCGAATCGGCACCACCGCTTTGGGTTGAACCACCAAAATCGACTCGGCGGTGTCTTCAACTTGGAGTTGCTCCATCGGCGTTCGGCTATTTTTACGTTGAAGCAACGCGATGGCTGTAAGGATACGGTCTTTGAGATGATAATGGCAATCAATCAAGCGGGCGGCTGCGGCAACATCGTGGCTGGCTCTCCAGAAGCCAAGGAGCAGACTTGCGAAAAGGATCGCACCGGCAAGCATTGGCGAGATCAACACAACGAGCGCAGCAAGCAGGAGTCCCCATGCGGTATCATTCAGAATTCGTTGAATCCGAACACGCAACCGGACTGCTTGGAGAGGAGGAAGAATGTGCCGCTGCATAGCAATCAGTATATCACAAATTAAACATATACTACACTGTACACGGGAACAAAATGGTAATTTCATGCCGCTTTGAGTATATACTGTAACACGTCAAAGAATGACCCAAGAACGTTTGAGCCCCGAAGGGGCGTTACTCACACAGTTTTGTTACGTCCCTTCGGGGCTTATGGGTGATGGGGTGTGCGAGTCCGCCGGTTACCACCGGCGGTTATAGACATCTTGCCCCGCAGGGGCAAAAAAAATGTTACAATCGTTGACGTAGTGTAATATATCATTCACTCTCTTTAATGAGTCGTAAACAACATGAAACGTCGGCAATTTTTATTTTTACTTACAGCAACGGGACTTTGGAGACGTTCTCTCTTTGCTAACGAAGCCTCTAAAACATTGCTTCGTTATCAATTCAAAAAGGGAGAAGAACTGCGCTGGAACGTTCTGCATACGCTCAAGATGAAAAACATCATCGGCGGAAGAGAAGAAAACATCGAAACGCGAAGCCGAGCCGTTAAAATTTGGAAAACCCTCGATGTCGATAAACAAGGGGCAGCAATTTTTGAATATCGGGTTGAAGACATCGACATGCACCAAACCCAGACGGGATTCGACGATATTGTCTATAACAGCCGCCGGGACAAAACGATTCCGGTGGAATTCAGCAATTTAGAAAAAAAAATCGGCGTTCCGCTGTCGCGTATCAAAATTGACCCGCTCGGAGCAACGACCAAACAACCCATTCGGGAATACGAGGGAAGAATTGAGGAAAACCGCATTGTGATTCCCCTTCCTAGTGAACCGGTCGCGATTGGCTCGTCATGGTCGGAAATCGAACAGGTTGACCTTCCGCAACCCAATCAAACCGTAAAAAAAATCAAGATGCGCCGTGAATACACGCTGGAAAAAATCCAGAGCGGCTTGGCAACGATCAAATTTACCTCGGTGAATTTTACACCGCTCACTCCGAAAGAAAAAACAGAACTCCTCAAACATTTTTCGGCGGGCACGATGAACCTCGATTTGGAGGCGGGACATTTCATTCGGCATCAAGCGACGGTGGACGAGGATGTTATCGGTATTCAAGAAACGTCGGACAGCATCCGGTATCTTGCCAGAGTCACCGAATGTTGCTGCGGTCGCCGGGCTTGCGAAATTTGTCATGTCTGAGCCGTTTCAATCTGGCATCCATTGAGTCAATTTGCTCTGTAGTTCACCGAGGTCAATCGGTTTGGAAATGTAGTCGTCCATACCGCAGTCGAGGCATCGCTCTTTGTCGCCGGTCATCGCATGAGCCGTTACAGCAATGATCGGCATTTGGGGATTCAATGCGCCTGTCCCAGGTTGCCGAATGAGTTGAGTACATTGATAACCGTCCATTTCCGGCATCTGGCAATCCATAAAGATCATATCGTAATGTTGTTCTTTCACTCGTTCGATTGCCTGCTTGCCGTTTTCTGCCGTTTCCGTGACGTGTCCCCACTGCTGGAGCATGGAAGAAAGCACAATCAAGTTCACTTTCACATCGTCCACCAACAGGATATTGAGTATCTTTGATTGGGAATCCGCCGCACTGTGTTTATCCGGCACCAGAATCCCGGATCGTATTCCTGACTGCATCTCGGACGACTCGGGAAGCGGAATCTCACACCAAAAAACAGAACCCTCGCCGTATTGGCTGGAACATCCTGTGTCTCCTCCCATCATTTGCGAAAGTTTTTTGGAAATGGCAAGCCCTAATCCTGTTCCTCCAAATTTTCGGGATGTACTGCTGTCGGCTTGCTCAAACGGCAAAAACAAAAGTTGCATCTGCGACTCCGTGATGCCGATTCCCGTGTCGGAAACTTCAAACCGCACGAAATTCAATTTCTTCGAGTCATTCAGAAGGACAATTTTCAATTGGACAGTGCCATTTTCCGCAGTGAATTTGACGGCATTATTCAGAAAATTACTCAAAATTTGCCGTAATCTGTTGGCATCTCCCTGAACGAACTTCGGCACCTCCGGGGCGAGCGTCGTCGTGAATTGGATCGACTTTTGCTGTGCGGAATGCGAAAAAGTAAACGACATTTCCCGAATAAGCCGATGCAAATTGAACACATACGACTCAATGAGCAGTTTACCAGCCTCGATTTTTGAGTGGTCGAGAATGTCATTGATGACCGTGAGTAATGCGTCGGCACTGCTTCGAACGAGATCAATGTACTGCCGCTGCTGGGCATTCAAGTTCGAGGTCGCAAGCAAATCGGTCAATCCGATGATGCCATTCATGGGTGTCCGAATTTCATGACTCATGTTCGCCAAAAATGCACTTTTGGCACGATTGGCAGTTTCGGCAGCGTCGCGTGCATCTCGCAGGATTTCCTGCATTTTTTTCATTTCCGTGATGTCGGATAACACGGACAAAAGCAACTTCTTATTCGCGTAATTGCGAAAACTGACAAAAGAATGGGTAAAATAACGGTCGATGCCATTCACTTGCAACAAAATTTCGTCGGTCTCTGGATTGCCTCTTGAACCCGGATGACCACTGACTGTTACCACACCGGTTGCGCCTTCATAGTCAAACATTTTCAGCAACGAAGAATAAGCGGAGAACGATTCTGGATACTCCTGGGTAATGCCGAGAAAGGATTTGTATGCCGGATTCATCAAGAGAAACAGATCGGTTTTTGGATCAACCACCGCGATTCCGGTTTGCATTTGGTTCACCACTGTATCGTAGAGCCGCTTCAAATTTCGGAACCGGCGTGTTCGCCGAATAGCCAAAATACTGAAAAGGACCATTGGGGTCAAAAACAGAAACAGATTCAAAAGCAAAGACCGTATCAACGTCTGTTCAAAAATGACCAATGTTTTTTCGGCATCGCTCTTGTGCCAAATGATTCCGATGGACCAATTGGTTCCTTTCACCGGCGCATATCCAAAATACACGGGAACGCGTCCCTGGTCCAGCGTGAGTAGATGTGCGGCAGTTTCCGAATGTGTCATTTTCTCGTACAACTTTCCCAACATCGGATCGAGGTCTCCCAATTTGTGTTTGAAAACATGTTCTTCATTCGGATGGTAGAGAATAGAACCATCGCGGCTGACAAGAATGGGATAGCGAACGTCATCTTCTACAAATGCTGCCATGATCGTCCGAATCGGCGGAAAAAACAAATCCAAACCGGCAACGCCGACCACTTCTTCGGGACCCTTGTCCTCTGCGCTGCTGTTCTCTGTGTTGTCCGGCGAGGGAGCATAAACCTTTTTGACAAGACTCACGCATACATCGTCTGTTTCAAAATCCAAGTAAGGATCGGAAAAATAAATATCATCGGCTTCCATTGTCCCGGAAAACCAATCGCGTTCCCGCGTTTTCCAACCGTCTTTTTCATACGAAATGTCATCGTAAGAGAGCGAATACTCATCACGAAGGCTGGCAAGCCAAGCGATGGCAACATTTTTTTCGGCGCCGCTAATGGTAAGCAACAGCGAGCAAAGATTCGCAAAGTGCGGATCGCTCTCGATGGTGTTTTGGCGTACCCTATCCAGATATTCCCGCACGAGTAAGAATTCCGCCATTTGTTGAACGGACTTCTGTTTGCCGTGAAAGTATTCTTCAATAGACGTGGCAACGGCTTTCGTCTGACTCACGACATCGGTTTTCATGCTTTGGACAGTTTCACGTTGCGAATTTTTGTATGCCCGAAAACTTGATTCCAAGAACAAACCGAAAGCCAATGCAGCAACTGCAATCAAAAAGGCAGCATTGCCGCAAAAGCGTTCGAGGGCATCAAATATCTTGGCAAAAGACATCAAAAAAACAATGGTTGTGGTCCACCGTCCATCGTTTGTAATTGTACAAAAAATTGTACACAATGCAACACGTTGTGTCATTTGCACATCTCGTGGACGAACCCCAAACATCCTTGTTGCTCACGACGAATATGGTACAATGGGTCTATCTTTATTCGCATTTTTCAGGAGAATTATCAATGTTTCGCATGCATGCGTTGTTTTGTGCCATTGCCTTTTTTGCTTCCACCGTCGCTTTTGCTCAAGGCAAATCCGATACCGATACTGTTAAGGCAACGCCGGAAATACTTGCCCTTTTCGATGAATCCCTGCAATCGCTGGCACAGGCAGAACCAACCCCTCGGGCACAAGGACTCTTTCATTTGCTCGGTTTCGCAACGCGTCTCGACGACAAAGCCCCTGCCAAAAAGGTGCTCGATCTCCTTGAAACACTTGCTCCCACCATTGAACCCGAAGAACTCCGCAACCAACTGTACGAAGGGATCGCCCACACCCTTTGCCATCACGAAGAATACGCCGAAGCCGCCGGGACCTTGCAGCGGATCGTTAAATCGGCAGACCGTTACAAGCGTCAACTGAATCTCGCCGTAAGGATTATGCTCGGGCATGAACAGGATCAAACGTTGAAACCGTTTGATGCCGCCGAGTTGATTCGTCAAGCCATCGGTGGTGCTACAGAAGCGCAAGACAAAGATATTGAAGCACTTGCCCGCCTATTTTTAGGACGTGAACTTCTCCGGCAAGGCAAAAAGGAGGAAGCCGCCGCTGCGTTTGCCGAGGCAACGCGACTTGCCAAAAACCTCAATGAAGTTGCGGAACAGGCACAGGTTTTCCAGTTGATGATCCAAATCCAAGTCCAGTATGGTCAAGCGGAGGAAGCACTGGCAACGACTCAAGCGGCGGAGAGTGCGGAAGTTAAGCGGTTTTTGCTCGGCACATTAATTCAATCGTTCATTCAATTTGAAAAACACACCGAAGCCGAAAAATTGATCAAAGAGTTTCCGGCAAGCAACAAAGGGCGTGATGGACTCATTCAACAGTGGGTTGCCGCAACCATCAAGAGTGTTTCGGATGAAAAAATTGGAGAGTTGTCCGCTTTGCTTTCTGAAGAGCAGCGGGAACCTTTTTTACAAACAATCGTTACACTGCTTCAGAAAATCAATCGTGGTGAAGCGGCAATTCAAGTCAGCAAACGTATGAAGGAGCCTGCGGCGGCAGGACTGGCGTTGCTCCTCGGAAAAGTGGAAGCATTGGTGGAAGAAAAACAATTTGCCGAAGCGATTCAGTTTATCGAAGCGTCGAAAGAAGACGATGCCATTCGCCAAAACCTCAAACGGCAAGTATTGGTCATGCAGTTTCAGGAAACGCATGAGGAAGCCGTTGTCCAGAAAATTGCAGAAACTTTTACGAGTGAAGAGAAGGTTGCCCTCGGAGAACTGCGGGAGGAAGCCGCTGAAGCCGCCGCATTGCAAGAAGTTGGCGAACGAATGGATATCCTGTTTGAAGTCTTGTTGGAACAACTTCAATTCACGGATATTGCCGGTGCAAAGCAAACGATGGGATTGATTTCCGAACAGGTTGCAAAAGAGACTGACCCGATTGTGATCATTCAATTTCGGTTGATTCTTGCCCAGTTGCAGAAAGAATTACAAGAAAAAGAAGGAATGAAGGAAAACCTTGGAAAACTGATGCAAGTCTTGGATACGAAAGATTTGAAGGTGTTCAAAGGTTTAATACCGGAACCGCCTCCAGAAGCAGCTCCTGCCGGAGCGGCAAATAGCCGAATCAAACTTGACATGCCGATACCGGGGCAAGAGTTTGCTGTGGACGAGTCTGTTATTCGGGATCGGTTGTTTTTGTTTTATATGGAGATAGCGGAATTATTGGCAGACGCAGACGCTCCGATGGAATCTAAGTCGGCATTGGAAAAGGCGAAGGAGTTGGCAAGGCTTGACTCATCGGCAGTGCAAAGGGCGGAAAAGTTGCTGACTCTTGCACTATTTTTAGCGGAATGAGGCTTTCATTGACAAACGTCAGCAATTTCGCAGACGTTTGTGTGTAGCATCAGTTTTCGAGTTCAGTTTTCAATTTTTACAACACGCACAAGAGTCGGAATGGAGCGAAGCGCAATGACGGAAAAAGAGCAACGGACGCAAGTCCGCCGGTAGATCGCAGACGAAATGACTGCGCAACTGAAAATGAATGCACCTGTGTGTCATTTCGCTGTGAGGTGTTGTGTGCCGATTCATTGGTTCTTGTTGAAAAATGAAAAACAGCGTAGAATGATGGTATCATTGCGAAGTGCCAGTGTTTGCCTTGACCGTATCCAACTTCTATCAATCTGTTCTTGCAAGCGGTCTGGTCCCGGAAGAGCCGCTGGAAAGAATTGCGCAGTTCACTCAGCAACGCGTTGCCGGTTCCCACTCGACGCTCGATTCCATTTTATACGACATCTCTGTAGCCAACCCCATATCGCTGGAACGGTTGCAACGCTTGCCGAAGTCGCAAAAAATGTTCGAACACGAATCTATTCAAAACAAAAAAGCCTCTTTCAATCCGGCGGACGCCGTGTTAGATGCTTCGGATACCGAACGCAAAGTACACTCGCCAGAAGCCCACTCGACAGAAGAGATGCAACTGGCGGATGAACTCATTCGACAGGGTCTGCTAAATCGTTGGCAAACCGAACAACTGTTGGAAGGACGGACAAAATTTTCGCTCGGAAACTATCGGATTTTTGATGCCATCGGTCAGGGAGGATACGGCTATGTTTTTCTGGGGCGCAAGCCTTCGGAACAGCAGTACGTAGCCATCAAGGTTTTGCCGATTCCCAAAACCACCCCGGAACTCTCACGCCGGTTTATGCACGAAATCGACGTGCAAAAAAACTTACAACATCCGAATCTTATCCACTATATCGATTCAGGACAGGACGGCAATGTGAGTTATATGGTGCACGAATTTATGGACGGCGGAGACATTCGCTCGTTGCTCCGGCAAGAAACCATGCTGCCGCTGGATGCCGCCGTGGCAATCATTGCCCAAATAGCAAGAGCCGTACAGTATTTACACGAAAACGGTATTGTTCATCGAGATATTAAACCGGCGAACATCTTGTTATCGAGCGGCATGCGGGGAACGGCAAAGTTGATCGATCTTGGATTAGCAGTACCGATTGATATGCGATATACAGAGTCCAACAAAAATGGTGAGGAGAAGACGGCAACGTTGAGCGGCATCTTGGACACGTCGATCATCAAGTCGGGACGTGTTGCCGGTACTGTTGATTATATGGCACCGGATCAACTCCGTGATCCTTCGCGCCCGATTCCGGCTTGGGATATGTATTCGCTTGGTTGTACGTTGTATCAAATGTTAACCGGTACAGTGCCGTTTCCGTTGGGAGACACGCAGGGCAAGTTTCGGGCAAAATTATATTCGGAACCGAAGGATGCCCGGATTTATAATCAGGCGATTCCATTTGATGTTGCCGATTTGTTGCGAGCGATGTTGATGCCGCACAACGGCCGCCGGAGTCCGTCGGCACAGGAGGTCGCTGACAGACTCGATATATGGACTCCGCCGGAGGGACTCGTGAGAGGGTTGGAATTTGTGTAAACCCGTTACAGGCTCCATTTCTCCCCTTGTAAAAATTGGGTTTTGGTATAGAATCAGGGACGTTCTTCATACGGTAAGCGGGTTCATGACTGAATGAATCCGGTCTATATGTCAACACACCACTCATCTGCGGGACATCAATCCTTTCCGGGACACCATGCACCCGTAATAGCGACCCGAAGCGAGCGCGTTGCCCAACGGTCAGGCGTGCTCGGTTTTTTCGGTAGTGTTGCCGCTTTCCTCAAACGCGGTCAGCGGGGTAAATTTATCGTTCTCATGTTCCTTACGGCAATAGCCCTCAGTTGTGTTGTCGGTGCATGGAATGAACCATTCCCTTTTCGGATTAATGCGGTTACGGAACGTGCGATCGTCAGTAAGACCGCCTTTTCTGTGTTCAGTCCCGATCAAACAGACGCAGAAATCCAGAATGCACGCTCAACCGCTCCACACGTCTTTGTCAATGATCCGCAGCAACTCATTCGGCTTCGTGAAGCCCTCTGGAATACTCTGACCGTTTTCTCCCGAGTCAACACCTACGACGAACTGGAAGAGCAGGACAAAAACCGTTGGTTGAGATTTTTGCGTCAGGACGAACGTGAAGATACTCCAGACAATTTGGAGGCGGAAGTCGCTTTTGCCAACTTCATCGTCCACTTCAAAAATGAGTTCATTAACAGTGAGGGCGATTCCGACACGCTTCAAACGAAACTTCTCAATATCTTTATGCCCTTTGAAACTCGCGGTATTTTGATACAGTTACCCGAATTCGAACAGGGAAGCCGAGACCGAATTTTAGTCTATCTGAAACAAAACACATCGGACGAAACTGTCGAACATAAAGTGAGCGAAGTTCTCCTCGACGATGGAACCATGTGGAAAGTTGCTCTGCGTCTCGAAATTGAAAGTTCCCTGTTGTGCGATTTTCTGTTTAATTGGATTTATCCCCAAATACCGGAGACGCTTCGAGAAGACCGAAGTGCAACGGTCGCTGTTGCTAACGAAGCCGCTGACAAAGTGAAACGTGTGTTTGTGGAATACGCACTGGGGCAACCCCTCGTCAGTGCCGGTAAGTCTCTACAACGGCACGACATCAACTTGCTCCGGGCAGAACATAAAGAATTATTACGCACCCAGACGAAAACCAAACAACTCGTTCGGTTCGTTTCCGTGAGCGGCGTTTATTTTCTTGCTCTTACGATTATGATCTCCCTGGTGTTTCGGGCAGAACGCCGCCGTCCACAGACACCGGCTGCATTTTTCGGTTTGATGCTCGGCATCATCGTAACTGTTGCCATTGCACAATGTGCTCACAGTTCTGCGTTTACCAGTGCCGACTGGGAAATTTTACCGCTCATGTTGTTTGTGATGTTCGTTTCCATTATCTATTCTTGGAAACTGGCTACCATCCTTTCTATATTTTTGACCACTGTGATTGTTTTCGGAAGCGGAGCCCATCTCGATCTATTTATTATTTTACTCGGTACGTCGGTTACTACTGCCGTACAACTCGACAGATTGCGGTCAAGAGAAAAATTGGTCGTCGTTAGTATCGTCTCCGGCTTTGCCGCCTTTTTCTTGACCGTTACGCAGGGGCTCCAAGCAGAATGCTTGTTTGTCAAACAACTCTACATAGTTGCCGCCATCAATTTTCTCTGGGCAATACTGGCAGGTTTGTTAATGACGGGAATGCTGCCCTTTCTCGAAAAACAATTTGATATTTTAACGGATATGAGTTTGCTGGAACTCGGAGATGTTTCCCATCCATTGATCCAACAACTTATTAAAATGGCACCGGCAACGTATGGACATTGTACGCAGGTGGGTGTGATTGCGGAAACCGCCGCCGATGCCATTAACGCACGGGGACTACTTACCAGGGTGGGTGCCTATTTTCACGACATCGGGAAAATTATGAAGCCGGAGTATTTCAGTGAAAATCAGGGAGGAATCAACAACGTTCACGATACGATTGAACCCCAACTCAGTACCATTGTATTGATCGCTCACGTTAAGGACGGAGTCGATATGGCACGCCAATACCATCTTCCGAAACCGTTGATCGACTTGATTGAACAGCATCATGGAACCTCGCTCATCTCATTTTTTTACGGCAGGGCTACAAAAGGAGGGACGGAGGAAGTCGAAGAAAGTACGTACCGGTATCCTGGTCCGAAGCCGCAAACAAAGGAAGCGGCAATCCTGATGATAGCGGACACATGCGAGAGTGCATGTCGAAGTATGGGGGTGGGCGTACCGCCGAACAAAGTCGAGGCTAAAATTCGGGCTCTCGTCAAACATAAATTGGACGATGGACAATTTGACGACTCCGGTTTGACGCTCAATCAACTAAAAATAGTCGAAAAAAGCGTTACCAATTCTATCGTGGCGGCAATGCACGGGCGAATTCAATATCCAGATGGGGCTACAAAGCATGTCCCTCACGTTCCCCACCGCGATTCCGATGGCTCACAATCGGAAATTCGTTCAGACATGGACACAATAGGGATATACAGAGCGGAACGCATGGGG
>Ga0082212_10005004_pt1 | contig 18242 bp, 17 predicted proteins | sample TergutNt197P3_FD_71548 | JGI IMG/M metagenome (GOLD analysis project Ga0082212, IMG submission 71548) | Neocapritermes taracua P3 segment gut microbial communities from Petit-Saut dam, French Guiana - Nt197 P3 | ecosystem: Host-associated > Arthropoda: Insects > Digestive system > Gut ...
TCATCAAGCACCACGGCCACGGCTTCGGGGACGAGTTGCCCGACACGCCCGGCACTGACACATACCGGTTCCTCGCAAACGGAGCCTTGGGGACGGCCGTCTACGACGACGGTATGTTTTCGCTCGTAAAAAGGCAGGCCGCACAAACCGGGGACTTGATTGCCCTCTTACCAGAAGCCGTCCTAATCATCATTGAAGGCGCAAAGGGCGAAGACTACCCACGCATAGCCATGCTTCGCACAGGCCAGACGCCAACAACCGAGGCCGGGACCCTGCTCTGCGCCATCACGGATGCGGACTATGACACTGCCTGCCTCCCAAAGGGCCTGCCGCGATTTGATTTCGGGGACTTTGAAGCAGTCTCGGATTTTTTGCTTGAATATATCCGGAAGGCACAGGCCGCGCCCTATTGAGCCAGTTTGAGCGCCTTTCGCAATGGAGGCATAACCGCCAGTGCAAGCGCGCCGCCGATAGCCGCCGTGATGAGCTGCGGGTATGAAAACATAAGCGAAACAACCGCGCTCTGCCCTTCGGCCAGGCCCAGCACATAAGGCACAGCAACCAGCACGACGCCTGTATACAGCGCCAGGAACTTGGCAAGCGCCGCAAGGGCCGGCGTGGCATAAAACAATATTCTGTAACCCTGACCGGCCGGCTGAGTATTGCGCCAGCGACCAAATCTGCTAAACGCAAACCACGCCAACACAAAAACAATGTTGCCGGCCATAATGAATGGCAAAAGCAGCGGGAAAGCGGCAGCGGGGCCGAGCCCCAGCAGTATTGCGCATACCGGCGAGACAACGGCGACCGTGATACCAGTAGCCATCCCGCAGACCAGAACCGATACAATCAACACCATGTTCACGATCGACCCGGTCACATACTGGTTGCCGAGCGGCGCCGTCGCAAACTGCCCCATCAGAAGCAACGCCGTGAAAATCGCCGTCCTTGTGACCCACAACGTGCGCTCGCGCATATTCATCCTATTTTTCGCCATCCACCATTCTCCCCGGTATCCAATTGAGTTATACGATTCCAATGCTTATTATAACCGATATTGCACGATCCTTGGCCGCCGTCACTGCGCGGTCCAGCCGCCGTCAACCGTCAGGACATGCCCCGTGGTCATCCCCGCCTCCTCCGACGCCAAAAACACTGCGGCGGCGCCCACGTCCGCGACAGTCGCAAGCCGCCCGACCGGTATCATGCCCAATACGAATTCCCGGTATTCCGGATTCTCCATGCGCTTCCTCGCCATTTCCGTCATGACAAACGTCGGCGCGACGCAGTTCACGGTAATGCCAAATTCCGCGTAGTCCAGCGCAAGCCCGCGCGCCAGGGCGACGAGCGCGCCTTTTGTCGAGCAATACGCCGGCTGCCCCGGCCTCCCGACAAGCGCCGCCGTGCTTGCGGTCAGGATGACACGCCCGTAATTCTGCGCCTTCATGACGGGCAGCACGCGTTTCAGCGGCAGCATTGCGCCACGCACATTGATATCGAAGTGCCTGTCCCAGCTTTCGGCGGAAATCGATTCGACCGGCTCCACGGTATTGATTCCCGCGTTGCAGCAGATGATATCGACCGTCCCGAATTTTTCAATAATGTTATCGATCCCGGCGTTCACTGCGCCCTCGTCGGAAACGTCCATCTCTACTGTTAAAACGCCGACGCCAAAGGCGGCGGCTTCCGCCCTCGCCTCTTCCGCCGATACCCCCGGCAGGTCGCAGATGGCAACATTGGCGCCCTGCCCCGCCAGCGCCGCCGCCATCCCCCTGCCGAGCCCCGCCGCGGCGCCCGTGACAACAGCATTCCTCCCTTTCAAACTGAACACATCAAACCTCCTTATTTGCGCAATCACCCGGCCGCAGGCTTCTCACGCAGGACCTGCTCCAGTATTATGGCGAGGATAACGCCGACCAGCAGCCCGTTGGAAGCAAAAGGCACGATAAGCGACGGCAGGTGCTCAAACAGCCCGAACGGCTGCATCATGATCCCTGTGCCCGTCAGCATAGCGATGCCGACCGCGATGCCTGTGCGCTCGGTCAGCCCGGCTTTTTTGAAGTAGTCAAGGCCCTGCTTCAGGATGACTGCGAAAAGCACGGTCATCGCGCCATAGCCTACGGCCGGCGGGATCGCTGCAAAGAACATGCCGACCGGTCCTATTACACCAAGTACAATCATAGCGATATTGCCGATATAGAACGGCTTGCGCGTCGCCACTTCCGTCATGCGCACGATGCCGATCGAGGTCGCGAACGGCACGAAACCGACCGTCGCGAACGAGCTTATCGCGATGGTCGAGACACCGTACAGTACAGTGCCCCGGTTGAGCTGCCCCTCCGTAAAGTCATCGCCGATCACGTCCGCCATCCCGAACAGGGAAGCGATGACGTTTGCGAACAAGAGGAATGAGCCGATAATGCAGGTGATGAGGATGCCGGGGTCAAACACAGGCGTGCCCCAGGGGAAGAGTTCCGGCAGTATGATGAAAGACGTCAGCCCTGACATATCGCCGAAATTCCCGATGCCGATCGCGAACGCGAATACCCACCCGATTGCAATCGAGATAAGGATGGCGATGCTTTTTACAAACGGTGGTGCGAAAACATTTATCAGGATCATCGACACCACCGTAATCCAAAACGCTACAAACGACCCTTTGTCGATCTCGCTGCCGCCGTAGACCGTGCCAAGCATCCCGGCGATAAAACTCTTTGACAGCTGTATCGGCATAAGCACGAGGAAAACGCCGTTGACCAGCGGCGAGAAGAGGCTTGCGATATACTTCATACGGCCCGAAAGCCCAAGCCCTATTACAAACACGCCCGCAATCAGCATGCCGAATTCATAATGGGTACGGAGCACGGCCAGGTCCCCGCCGAGTTCGCTCACCACGGCTGAAAGCCCCAGCCAAACAGACATCCACATTCCGGACGGCCCGTCTATAATAGGATAGCGGTGGCCAAAACGCGTCTGCAAAAGCGAAAGCACGCCGCAGAGGAAAAACGTCCGAAGAAGCATTTCCGAAATCGCCGCGCCCTCAAGCCCCAGCGCCTTCCCTATTATCACAGGCATTACCGCGCAATTCGCGATAAAGAGCACCATATGCTGCAGGCTGTACGCTGCAACCGCCTTCGGCTCAAGTTGAGCATCCAGACCATATTTAACCATCAGAACATCTCACCTTCCCACATAAAAAACCTGTGCCACATTCCGCAAAGAACGCAGCAGGCACGCTGTCAGACCGTCCCGTCATAAAGGCAACGCCGCAGTTATATTGTCCGCCTGCCCGCCACTGCAATTGCAAGCGAGCGAAGCAATCCACAAATAAAAACTCTTACGCCCCATTATCTGCTATATTAAGTGTATGGGCAACAGAATAATTCAACATGAAAACAATTATTGCGAAATAGCGAGGCAAGCCGCAGGGTGTGTGCTGGCCGGGGGCAGGAGTACCCGCATGGGGGCCGACAAAGCCCTGCTCGAGCTTCACGGCAAGCCCCTGATAATGCTCGCCCTTGAGAGCTTTCAGGGCTTTCCCGAAATCCTGGTATCGGCAGCGGAAACAGAAAGCTATGCCTTCACAGGCGCCAGGGTCGTCCCCGACGAACGCCCCGGCATGGGCCCGCTGGGAGGAATCATCTCTGTCCTGAAAGCCGCAGAGGCGGAGCTTGTCTGCTTCCGCCCCGTGGACGCTCCCCTTGTCCCCGCCGGGCTGCACCTGGCTCTTGCCGGGGAATGCGCTTCCACAGTGTGCGACGCAGCCACTGCCGGCGCCCCGCCCAGCACAGGGTACGACGCAACCGTCCCTACCTTCAAGGGCAAGCCCGAGCCGCTGCTCGCCTGTTTTTCCAAAACCGCCCTTCCCGCCCTTGAATCCCTCGCTGCACAGGGGAATTACAAAGCGGCGGACGCTTTCCCGCTGCTCAATACAAGCTATATTAGTCTGGATGAGCCCGGGCTCCTCGCCCGCTTCGGCGACCCCTCTTCTTACCTTATCAACGCCAACGACCCTGAAGCTTTCGAAACGCTTCGTGCATTATAGGGACTTATAAGTAGAGCCGCCAGCAGACTGCTGACGGCTCCCTTCATCAATTGAGGGTGCGAGCCGCCTGTGTCTCCAGCGGCAGCACCATGTCTCTCATTATACAATACTCTATCGCCATGTCAACGCGCACCGTGACTCCCGTATCGAAAACCACCGGAGCGCCCATGTGAAAGCCGCCTCTGAGCCGGGGCTCGCCATGTTAAAAACCGCAGAAGCAGAAGCCCGCGTAAAAACCCCTACGCTATCTGCATCTCCTTGAGGTCGTCGGGTATGATGAGCGCGGCCTCGGTCGCCTCCTGCACCTCTTCGGCCGTATAGTCCGGGTGGAGCTCGCGAAGCACGAAGCCCTCTGCCGTCACCTCGACGACGCCCATCTCCGTGATGATCAGGTCTACCACCCCGACCGCTGTAAGCGGCAGGCGGCATTCCTTCAAAAGCTTCTTTTCGATGCTCTTCACCTCGCCCGTCGCCTTGTCCATATTGACCTGCGTATGGAGCATGCTGATGATGACCTTCTTCGCTCCGACGACGAGGTCCATCGCGCCGCCCATGCCGGGGACGCGCTTTCCGGGCACGATCCAGTTGGCGATATTGCCCTTCTCGTCGACCTCAAGGGCGCCCAGGATCGTCGCGTCGACATGCCCGCCGCGGATGAACCCGAACGACATCGCGCTGTCAAAGCACATGGCGTAGGGCTCCATCGTGACAAGCCCGCCGCCCGCGTTTGTGATATCAATGTCTTCCTTGCCCTTCTCCGGCACAGGCCCCATGCCCATAAGCCCGTTTTCGGACTGGAGTATGATCTCCACACCTTCCGGCAGGTAGTTTGCGACCATGACGGGAAGGCCGATGCCGAGGTTGACGACATTGCCGTCCTTCAGCTCCTGCGCAACGCGCGTGGCGATGATGACCTTGGGGTCCCTTGTATCTTTCTTTACTCGATCGGCCATGGCTTTTCACCTCCCACTATCGCATCGACAAGGATGCCCGATACGTTCACCTGATTGGGGGCCAGCTCACCGATCTCCACGATTTCCACCGCGCCGGCAATCACATAATCTGCCGCCGATGCCATGAGCGGATTGAAATTGACCGTCGTCCCGTGGAAGCAGATATTACCGAACTTATCTACCTTGCTCCCGCGAACAAGCGCGAAATCAGCCCTGAGCGGCTCTTCGAGCAGATAGTCGCGCCCCCCGACATTCAGCGTCTGCTTGCCCTCGGCGACTATGGTGCCGACGCCTGTCGGCGTAAGTATGCCGCCCAGCCCGCAGCCAGCGGCGCGTACGCGTTCGGCAAGCGTACCCTGCGGCACGAGGACGAGCTCTATCCTGTCCTCCTCCACATCGGTATTCATCCTCTGCGCTACCTCCGGGTTCAGGCCTACATGCGAGGCGATGATCTTTTTTACGAGCCCCGCGTGGATGAGCTTGCCGATCCCCCTGTTCGGGTACCCGGCGTCATTGCCGATCACGGTCAGGTTCTTCGGCCCCTTGGCGACCAGCGCATCGACCAGCATCTCAGGCGTGCCACAGGCCATGAACCCGCCGACCATGATGCTGGCGCCATCGCCTATCGGGGCGATTGCCTGCTCTACAGTCATGATTTTGTCTTTCAAATTACTTCTCCTGTTACCTCTCCACTACCACACATTCAGAAAATGCCCCTGCTATACCTTAAGGGCACTTCCCTATTATACCTTATAGATACTATAATGCTATACCTTCAGCACGTAGCCTTCCCGGCGCGGCGCGGGATCCGGCAAATCGCAGCCTGCGTAGCCGATCGCGACGGAGCCGATGCCCTCATATTTGGCGTCGATCCCCCATTTTTCCATGAGAGCCTTACCTTCGTCCGACTGGAACATCTGGCGCTCGCGGTGGATCCATACCGAGGCCAGCCCCTCCACATGCGCCGCCACCTGCAGGTATGTCAAGGCGCAGGACGCGTCCTCTATATAGGTGGTGACGTCGTTTGGGGCGAAAGCGAGTATGATCGCCGGCGCGCCGTAGTAGGGGTCGGTGGCTGCGCCCATTACGGCCGCGTTCATCCTGCTGAGCTGCGCCACCGTTTCCTTGTCCTGCACGACCACGAGCAAGGGCGACTGGAGCCCCCTGCCGCTCGGTGCGAACTGGGTCGTTTCCAGCACCCGGTCCAGCACGGCCGGGTCTACCGGATCCTGCGAAAACTTCCGGAAGCTCCTGCGTGTCTTAAGCGCTTCTATTGCGTCCATTGCCATCCCCTTTCCTACACAAGCCCGAGTATCTCGCGCGCCTCGGCCGGCGTTGCGATCTCGAGCCCGAATTCTTCGATGATGCGTTTGGCCCGCGCCACGAAGACCATGTTGTTCTCGGCTATCACGCCCTTCTTGTAAAGCACGTTGTCCTCCATGCCGACGCGGACGTTGCCGCCCATCGCCACCGCGGCATAAAGGATCTCCATCGCCCTTGCGCCTACGCCAAAGGCGCTCCATGTCGAATCCGGCGCGACCTCCATCATGCAGTCGTGCATAAAGACCAGGTTCTTTGTAGAAGCCGCGATGCCGCCCGCACAGCCCATGCAGAACTGGAAGTGGAGCGGGCCTTTCAGTATACCCTTCTTCAGGTAGTACTGGGCGTTGTAGATCATGCCGGGGTCAAAGACCTCGATTTCCGGCTTGACGTTCACTTCCTGCATAAGCGTCCCAAGCCTCTCCAGGAAGGCCGGGTTGTTCTCAAAGACCGATGTATGCAGCCAGTTCATAGTGCCGCAGTCATACGAAGCCATCTCCGGCTTCAGCTCATAAAACGGCTTGATGCGGTCGTCCTCTTTCAGGCCGATGCCCCCCGAGGTCGTAAGGTTGAGGACGATGTCGCAGTCCTCTTTTGCGCGGAGCAGGCTGACGACCTTCTCGAATTTCGCGAATTCCATGGCCGCCTTGCCCTCGTCGTTTCTGACATGTATATGCGCGACCGCCGCGCCCTCTTTCCAGCAGTTGTATACTTCCTCCGCGATCTCCTCAGGCTCGATCGGCACATTCGGCGTATTTTCCTTCGTGGGCCACGCGCCCGTCGTTGCAACCGTGATGATGCGCTTCTTCTTCAAATCACCCATTTAGAATCCTCCATTTTTGGTCATTGCGGGTAAAGCGGGGCAACCCGGGCTCTTGCGCAGCCTGGGCCGCCCCGCTGTTATGACTGCATCTCCCCGCAACTTTAAAATACCGGCGCACTATGCAGCGACGCACCCTCCGTCAACATAAAGAATCTGCCCCGTTACGAAGTCCGACGCGGGCGAAGCAAGGTAGATCGCGGAACCGATCAGTTCGCCGGGCACCATCGGCCTGTGGAACAGTATGCGGTCCGTGAATATCTTCGCGCTGTCGGGGTTGTCGAAAACGGGCTTTGTGAGCGCTGAAAGGACAATCGTGGGCCCTAGCGCGTTCACGCATATATCAAACTTTGACCACTCAAACGCCAGCTGGCGCGTCATGGAGACGACAGCGCCCTTTGACGTCGCATACGCGCCGTAACCGAGCGGGTGCCCGTTGTTGGCGCGGACGGAAGTGATGTTTATGATCTTGCCGGCCGGGCTCTTGCCCTGCTCAAACTGCTTGATCATCTGCTTGGCGACAGCCTGGTCGATATACCAGGTGCCTTTGACGTTTGTATCAATAACGAGATCGAAATCGGCCTGCGGGAACTCTTCGGCGGGATGGCGGCGCGCAACGCCGGCCGCAGGGATCAGTACGTCGATCGCCCCGAAATTGGCAACCGACTCGTCTACGATACGCTGGCAGTCCGCCAGCTCAAGCGTATCGGCCGCGACCGTCAGCACCTTGGCGCCGGTGTCGGCAAGCTCAGAGGACGCCTTGTCAAGCGTCTCCTGCGTGCGACCCGTCAGCACCAGGTTTGCGCCGTAATTCGCAAAGCCGCGCGCCATCGAAAGCCCGAGGCCGCCGCCGCCGCCCGTGATGACTACGGTCTTCCCGGTCAGGTCAAACAGCCCCTTGATGGTTTCATTCGTGTAATCAAGTGTATTCATCAGTCATTCTCCTTGTCAGAAACAATAATGGCACGCGCCTGGGCTAGCGGCCCGGCCCGTAACCTGTGCCGCCGTAAGTATAGGTGCGTTCGGGCACGTCGTTGACGTCATCCTCGTCGATCTCCGCGACGCAGCGGGCCATGCATCCGTCTCCCATATACCAGCGGAGCGGGAAGCAGAAGAAGCGGAAGCGCTTGCCGCACACCTTGTCAAGGTCTCCGCCAAGGTTTTCCACGCCCACGATGCCGTGGCCGAGCATCAGCTTGTGGCAGGGCTCCCATGTGCCCCAGTTGCCGATTTCCTCCAGGCAGCCAAACTTCTTGTCATACGCTTCCTGGCCGTGCACATCGATATAGACGAATTTGTCAAACTCCGCGTAGGCTTCCCTGCCGAACGCCTTCTCGTACTCTTCGGTGATCGGGTAGCCGGAGGCGCCGAGCAGGTTCATGCGCGTCATGCCGTTGTTGCCCATAGCCGTGAGCAGCGGGTGGTCGAGCGCCTGCATATCCATCGCCACGCACTTGACCTTGTGGTCCACGAACCATTTCCCGGCGTCAAACCCCGTGCCGGGCGAATAGTGGTAGTACTCTTTGCTGTCGTCAAACTTGCGGTGCATGCCCGTATTGAGGCAGACGATCATGCCCTCAAGCTCCGCGGGCTTTATCCCCGCGCGCTCGCATGCGTCCTCAAGGTGGGCCGGGCCGATGAGCGTCGGCGCAGGGCCGATGCACGCCGCCGGATCCACTTTCGGCGCAAAGGGCCCCCAGCCTTCCACCTTTATGTCAAGGCAGATGGCGTCGCCGGTATAAGCGTCGATCGGCATCTCGTGCGTATAGCGCGCCCTTTTGCCGTCGAACTCGATCTCCATGACGTGGCGCGGCGCGTCGCAATGCGTGCCCGTATGCATCGTGCATGTGATCTTCTGCGTCAGGACGCCGCCTTTCGCCATCGTATGCGCATTGTCGATGACCGGTTTGTCAAAATACGGCCAGCGCGGGATCTCGGCACTGAACGGATGCGACAAATCAACAAATACTTTCTTTCCCATTTTAGTTTTCCTTTCTTGACCCATAACTTTATGTACTGTTGCAACGATCGATTTATGATTTACATAATGTAGTATTATGCAAAATCCGTTAACGCCCCTCGCAGGCCCTTTTCAGCCCTGAAGGCCTATTCCAGGCTTTTCGTGGCCTTGATAAGGTACTCGCGCAGCGCCGTGCGCCTCTGCTGCGCCTCCTCTTCGGTCCACTTCTGATAGCCCTCCCCTGTCTTGAAGCCCAGCTTGCCCTCCGCGACAAGCTGCTCAAGCAGCTTCGACGGTTCCTTGTTGTCGGCCAGGTAAGGGATGACGCCGCGCTGGATGTCAAGCGACAGATCCGCGCCGATCATATCGATGTTTTCGAGCACCCCCATATGCGGCCAGCGCAGCCCCGGCCCGTACCTCAAAGCCTCGTCCACGGTCGGCGCGTCGGCGATCCCTGCCTCGACCATGTACAGAGCCTCGCGCCAGAGCGCGTGCTGCAGGCGGTTTGCCACAAATCCCTGCACGTCTTTCATGCATTTCACAGGCTTCTTGCCGATCTTTTTCAGGTAATCATACGTCACGTCCATCACTTCCATGGACGTCTCGTCGCCCTTGACGACCTCGACAAGCGGAATCAGGTACGGCGGGTTCCAGAAATGCGCCCCTATGACGCGGCTTTTGTCCTTTGTCTTTAGGGCTATTTGCGTAATGCTCATGACCGAGGTGTTCGTCGCGAGGATGCAGTCCGGCCTGACAAGCGGCTCTATTTCCGCAAACAGATCCTGCTTTATTTCCATGTTCTCCGGCACGCACTCCACGACAAGGTCGGCGTCACAGACAGCCCCTTCCATATCATCAGTGAAAGACATGCGGGACAGGATCGCCTCGGCGCCCTCCCGGGTCATGGCTTCGTTCCTGATAAGTAAGTCGAGGTCAGCCCGCACGCCCGCAAACGGGTCGTCCTTCATGGACCTGGACCTGAGTACGACGCTTGTGTCTTTGTCGCGCGCAAATACCTGCGTGAGCCCGTTGCCCATAAGGCCGGACCCCAGGACCGCTACTTTTTTGATTTCCATTATTCGAGCCCTTTATAAGTGATGATGACGAGCATTTCGCACACATCGTCGCCTGTGTTCTTTATCTCACGGCCCTCAAACGGTGCTATAAATATCGAGTCGCCTGGCTTCAGCACAAAGGTTTCGTCCTTCGACTTCACAGTCATCTCGCCCTTGAGAACATAATATACCTTCTCAAATGGGTTGTCCTCGTATGCCCAGTCGGCGCCGCCGCCCGGCTCAAAGAACGACTGGCCCATCCAAAACGTCTGGATGCCGCTTTCCTCCTTGCCCTGGATGCGGTACGCCTTCATATCAAAATGGCCCGGCGCTGCATAAGGTTCTACGTCAGTGTAAGAGATTTTCTTCATTAGTTTGTCCTCCTTAGTATGGTTTTTGAACAATAGCCAGGTTGGTTCAGAGTTAAAAACGCGCACTCTTCCCTGCAAGATTTTGACCTGAGACCTGCCCTTGCATTGTACTCCCCGCGCGCGCGCCCCGTCAATTATTTCTGCAAAATTGTCACCTTTTTAAATCCCCGTTGATCTCCAGTATCCTTATCGACAGTGTGATATGTGAACGGACTCGCTCGTCGGCCAAATCAACGCCCGTCAGGGCCGTGATCTGCTTGAGCCGGTAATAGAGTGAATTGCGATGCAGGTAGAGGCGCTCGGCCGCCTGCGCGGTGTCGCCCAGGCATTCGACAAAGACCTTGAGCGTCGGCAGCAGGTTCATCTTCTTGTCCGTATCATGTTCGAGGAGCGTGAAGATCGCGGGGTGGCATATGGCAAGCCGCTGCCCGCGGTCGCCGTATTTCTCAAGCACGTCGTAGCCAACGACCTCACCGTAGCCGAATACTTTGGACTTATTGTCCGTCAGCGCCCCAAGCCGCGTCGCGGCTACCGCCTGGCAATAATATGTCGGCAAAAGCTGCGGGTCCGAAAACCCGAGCGAGAACCCTATCGTAACGTCAAACTCCCCGAGGTAGAACCCTATCAGGTGCACGAGTTTTTCCCGAAGCTCGTCATCGAGCTTTGCGTTTATGACCAGTATGATGTTTGAGCCGTCGGCGACTGTGAAGCCGCTTTCGAGGTTGGACATGAGAAGCTCCATGATGCGCGGCAGGAGGAAGGCGTTCTCCGACGTGTCCACGTTCGTCACCGTGTAGACGACGAAATAGTCGCCTTGTGACAGCCCGACCTGCGCAAAGGCGGTCTTGGTGAGCTCGGGGTCTACTATGCTGCCGTTCATGATGCCCAAAAAGAGGTCGTTGTCCAGCGACTTCTGGCGCGTCGCGGGCATATTGGCCTGCCGCGAGAGCACCAGGTTCATAAGCTCTGTAAGGGATTCGCAGACGTCCATCATGCCGGGCGTGAACGGGGTCTCTATTTCGATGCATGAAAAGAACCCAACGATCTCCCCTTCGACCTTGATCGTGCTGTAAAGCGTCCGGTGCGCCAGGAATTCAAGGCGGTGGATAATCGGCCTTGGCGAGATGGCCGACGACTCAACCGACACATTGCTGTTGAGCATCGCAAAGATATAGTCCGCCGAATGGTGCCCGCTCTGCTGCATATAGATATACTCGTTGTCACGGAAATCGTTGGTGGGGTAGTTCCTGAGCCGGGCAAGCGTCCGGTAGCTGCTGTCATCTATGAAAAAAGGGTTGGCCAGCACCGGCGTGCATTTTTCAAGAATCGTTTCGATGCTGTCGCCGATAGCTATCGACTTGTACAGGTCTTCAAACCATTCCGAATAGGTGAGGAAGCATTCGCGCGTCCGGTTCAGCAGCAGGTCCGGATCGACCGGCGCCGCCACAAGACAGAAGCGCGGGTCGGGCTGCAGATCCGCCGCGCAGGAAGGCACGATCGCATTGACGCGGCCGCCGGCCTCCTTCCACTGTTCTTCGTTCATCAGGTAGATGTACTCCGGTTCGTAGCGCTTCTCATCCTCCGGCAAACGGACATCCCTGAAACGCAGGCGCGTATTGCCGCTCACGCTGACTTCGGGCAGTTCTTTCAATAAGTAGTCTTTTAGCATTTCCGGCGAAACTTTCATTTGTTCTCCTTTTGGATTTTTCACAATCGCATTGCAAATATTTGTGAGACGTAAGCTTGATAGCCGTTTTCCGCAGTAATATGCTTTATTAGAATATATCACAATATTACGGTTTTGTAATGTATGCATTATAGCATACTTGCAAAGTTTACAGGGAATACTCACAAAACAATAATGGAGGATAAATGCCGTGGCTTACATGCCCGTTGTGAAGCTTCACAACGAAAAACGGCAGATGTCAAGGTTTGTTTCCAAAAAACAGGGAGGAATGGCGCCATGAAGGCCACAGACCGTCTCAAAAGCATTAAACCGATGAAAACAGTCGACAAAATCATGTTCGGCGGGACCGCTTTTGCCCTCGACAAAGTCCTGACCGGCCTTTCCGCCGCCTTTCCCGAGTTCAGGGATGAGATCGCCAGGTACGACGCGAAGGTCCAGCTCAAGCTGCGCGACGACAGCTTCGGGCGGCTCTTTGTCTTTAAGGGCGGGGATGTCACGGCGCGTACCGGCGTCTACCCCGGCGCAGACCTTACCATGGTCTTCGAAGACTGGGAGATAGCCAGAAAACTCACCTTTGTCATCAGGGACCAGATGGACTTCGTCAACGCGGCAAAGAACTTCAATCTGCAGCTGCTCGGCGACGATGTGCTATCGGGCTGGTTTTCGGGCCTTCTTTTGAAAGTCTTCGCGGCGCCTGTCATATACGGGGGCGCCTACGGCACAAAGATGCCAAACGGCGAGATGCGCTATGTCAACGGCACGAACGGGGGCACTGTCTTCGTCTATGTGAAAAAGGGCCGCATCGTACGCATTACACCAATCGAATTTGATGGTGACGACCCCGCGCCGTGGGTCATCGAGGCGAAGGGGAAGAGGTTCTCGCCCCCGAAACGCTCAACTGTCTCGCCCCACACGATGTCACTGAAATCGCTGGTCTATTCGCCCGATCGCATCCTCTACCCGATGAAGCGCATAGACTTCGACCCGGAAGGCGAGCGCAACCCCGGAAACCGCGGCGTTTCGGGCTATGAGCGCATCAGCTGGGACGAAGCGGCGTCGATCGTCGCGGGCGAGATCATGCGCGTGCGAAAGCAGTACGGGCCTGGCGCGGTCTTCCATACTTCGGGCAGCCACCATACTTGGGGCAATGTCGGTTATTACACAAGCTGCACGCGCCGCTTTATGAACTGCATCGGCGCAACAATGGACGCGCGCAACCCTGACAGCTGGGAGGGGTTCGCATGGGGGGCGGTCCATCACTACGGGGGCAGCGCCAGAAACGGAGGCGCCGAGTATTACGGTACGGTCGAAGACTGCATGCAGAATTCGGAAATGATCGTCTTCTGGTCGGCCGACCCCGAAGTCACAAGCGGCGTCTACGGCGCGCAGGAAGGGACGATACGCCGCGCCTGGCTGAAAGAACTCGGAATCGAAGCCGTGCATATCGACCCGTTCTTCAACTGCACAGCGTCGGTCTTCAAGGGGACATGGATCGTGCCAAGGCCCGGAACGGATACGGCGATTGCGCTTGCGATAGCGCACCAGTGGATCAAGGACGGGACTTACGACCACGAATTCGTCGAAAAACGCACAGTGGGCTTCGATGTGTGGAAGCGTTACCTCATGGGCGAGGACGACGGCATCCCAAAAGACGCCAAATGGCAGGAACAGGAATCAAGGGTGCCCGCGCGCATCATCACGGCGCTTGCGAAGAAGTGGGCGAAAGTCCCGACCTACCTTGCGGCCGGCGCTCTCCACTCCTTTGGCGGCGCGGCCAGGCAGGCCTACGCCACCGAATGGGCCAGCGCGATAGTCTGCCTCATAGCCATGCAGGGCTGGGGCAAACCCGGCGTCAATTTCGGCTGCCTGCAGCACGGCGCCCCGCTCGACACGCACTTCTGGTTCCCCGGCTACGCCGAAGGCGGCATGAGCGGGGCCTATATCGACAACGGCTCAGGCGTACAGGTCTACAACCGCATGCCGCAGAGCCCTTCGGTCAACTCCAACTTCCAGGCGATCCCGCGCATACGCATACCGGAGGCCATCATAAATGAAAAGACGCAGGCGCATATCGCGGGCGTCTACTCAAACAATTCGCAGTTCCCGCTTTTGAAATACCCGGCGCCCGGCCACAGCCCCGTCAGGATGTACTATAAATTCGGCGGCTCGCACATCGGCACGCAGCCGGAGTCAAACCGCTTCGTCAATATGTACAGGGAAGGCAGCCTGGAGTTCGTCGTCAACCAGTCGATATGGATGGAAGGCGAGACGCGCTTCGCCGACGTCATACTCCCGGCTTGCACAAACTTTGAGCGCTGGGATATAGCCGAGGCCGCAAACTGCGGGGGCTATATCGAAAAAGCCTACCTGCAAAACAATTACCGCATCATCCACATACAGCACAAATGCATCGAGCCGCTTGGCGAGTCCAAGCCCGATTTTGAGATCTACTCGATCATCGCGGAAAAACTCGGCCTCGGCCAGATATACAATGAAGGCAACAGCGACTTCGACTGGGTCAAGCGCGTGTTTGAGGCCAGCGACCTGCCCTCCCGTATCGACTGGATGGAATTCCTGAAAAAGGGCTACTACGTCGTCCCGCCGCTGCCGCAGGATCGGCGCGACCCCGTCGCGTACAACTGGTTCTACGAGAGCCGCAAGAAGGACACGCCCGAGCTCACGCCGCTGCCCTCCGAATACTACGGGCGTTACGGCGAGGGCCTGCAGACGCAGTCAGGGCTCTTCGAGTTCGAAAGCCGGACGCTGAAACGCTTCGCGCCCGACGACGACGAACGGCCGCCCATCCCCAAATACAAACCCTCGTGGGAGGGGCCGCGCAGCAAACTCTTTGAAAAATACCCGCTCCAGGTCGTCTCCACCCACCCGCGCTTTTCCTTCCACACGATGCAGGACGGCAAGCAAGGCTTCATGAACGAGGTCATCGACCACCGCATCAGGATAGACGGCTTTGACTACTGGATATGCAAACTGCACCCCAAAGACGCGATGGAGCGCGGCATTTGCGAGCACGACATAGTCGAGCTGTTCAACGACCGCGGAAGCGTGCTTTGCGCTGTCCACATCACCAGCCGCATCCCGATCGGGCTCATACATACGCACGAATCGTGCGCGGACTACCGCCCCGTCGGCGTGCCCGGCAAGAGCCCGGACAGGAGCGGCTGCATCAACACCCTCACGCCGGGCCGCACAGTCTCAAAGCACGCGCACGGCATCGCGCCCAACTCCTGCCTCGTGCAGATACGCAAATGGGTTGAGCCCGAGGATCCTGAAAACTACGTCAGCGACTTCGCCACGCTCAAAGGCCCCGCAGCCAACTCCGCCGCCGAACAGGAGCTGACATACAGATGAAAAAGAGGCAGGACAATGGGGGCAGGACAATGGGGATGGTGTACGGATCTTTTTGTCCCGCGCAGGATGGGGGCGCCAGAGTGTGCGAAAACAGCCCGGTGGAAAGTACGAAAACCCTGTCTTCGATAGAGGAAAAACGGGATTTTAGATTTTTCCCCTCTGTTTTGCATAAAATTTACACTTGTGTACGATTTTTCGCGCGTTTTGGCTCGAAAACAGGCCTTTTTTGCCATAATAAGGTAGATATGCTAACTATATTTTGTAATAATGGAATAAATACTCATTTTAATCGTACACAAGTGGAAATTCTGTGCAAAACTTGCCATGTAAATCTAGTAAAGCCTTTGACCAGCTATAAACTGATGTTGGAATTTCCACAGGAACATGAAAACAAACTATGCCCAACAACGGCGCCATCGGTTTTCACACAGCCTGCCGGTTCTTATTGTCCCGCGCAGGACAATGGGGACGTCAGAGTGTGCGAACAGGATAATGGAGGCTGGTTCTTATTGTCCCGCGGAAGGATGAACGGCGGAGGTAGAATGGAGAAGGTAGAATGAAGAAGGAGGGATGGCGGAGGTAGAATGGAGAAGGAGGAATACTGAATGAAAAGATGGCATATGGTTTTCGACGTAGACAAGTGCCTCGGCTGCTATACCTGCATGCTCTCCTGCAAGGACGAGCACGTGGGCAATGAATGGCTGCCTTATACCGACCGCCAGAAAAAACGCGACCAGAAGTGGATCGAAGTGGACCACCGCGAGCGCGGCGTCGTACCGCGCATCGACCTCGCATACCGGCCCAGGCTCTGCAACCACTGCGACGAGCCGGCCTGCGCGAAAACCGCGCCCGGCTGCGTAATCAAGCGCTCTGACGGCATCGTCCTGCTCGACCCTCGCAAGGCTGTCGGCAATGAGGGGCTCGTGCAGGCCTGCCCCTATGGCGCGATCTCCTGGAACGACGAGGTCGGCGCAGCCCAGAAATGCACCTTCTGCGCCCATCTTATAGACGACGGCTGGAAAGAACCACGCTGTGTGCACGCCTGTCCCTTGCGTGCCCTTATGGCCGTGCACATGGAAGATCACGAGTTTGAAAAACTTGTAAAGGAAAAGGAGCTTGTAGCCATAGTGCCCGAGGACGTAGGTCCGCGCGTATGGTACAAAAACCTGCACCGTTTCACGAAAAACTTCATTGCAGGCCAGCTTCTTAAAGACGGGGATGTTGCGTCTGGGATAACGGTTTCGCTCACAGGCGGCGGCATAAATGCAGAACTTGTTACCGATATGTTTGGTGAGTTCCGTTTTGACGGTTTGGAAAATGGGGAGTATATACTTTCTGTCTCCGGCAAAGAACTTAAAAAAGTGCAAATCAACGGCTCATCAATTGACGCGGGTGATTTTTCGATTTAATGTGATACAATTTCTCTTGATGAGAAATAATGCTAAAAAGACCAGACCAAAAATTCATATAACAGCAGCGGCTATTTTGTCGCTGCTGTTGTTGCTTTCCTTCAGCTCATGCGGCGGGCTTGTGCCGGATGGGAAGGCTGAAACTGAAAGAATCACGGTTCGGCTTGCGGCTCCGCAGAATCCGAATATACAGGATTTTGATACGAACCTTTATAAGCTGTGGCTCGAAGAGCAGACCGGGCTGAATCTGGAAATGACGTGGCTGCCGTCCGAGGATGCGGAGAAGATTGTGCGGCAGCAGCTTGACAGCGGCGCGGACCTGCCGGATGCGTACATCGGGTTCGGAGACTATGCGCTCTTCAAAAACCCCAGCATTCAGACATACGCGGAGCGCGGCCGGGTCATAGCCCTAAACGATTATATAGAAAAATACGGCACATACACCAAAGGCGTTTTCGAGGAATTGCCGGAGCATAATATTAAATCCTATATGACCTCGGCGGACGGAAATATTTACTTCATGCCCGGCTTCAGCTCGTCTGTTATAACACGGTATAGGCAGCTGATGTGGGTCAACAAAGACTGGCTTAGTGAGCTGAATCTAAAAACTCCAACAACAACAGAAGAATTCCGTGATATGCTGCTTGCGTTCCAGGAACGTTATCCGGATAAAATTCCCATGGCCGGAACAGAAGGGCATTATTCAAAAAACCCCTATGATTTTTTATTCAATGCCTTTATCTACAACGACATAAACAACTCACGCATAGTGCTTGAAGACGGGATTGTAGGGTTCGCACCAATCCGCGACGAGTGGCGTGAAGCGCTGAAGTATATGCGCGGGCTTTATGACGAGGGTCTTTATTCCCCGCTCAGTTTTACGCAGGACAACCAGCAGATGAACCAAATGGCGAATGATGCAAACGATATATTGGGGGCGTTTTTGTCGCCGGGCATCACATATACAGTTCAGCAAAATTCCCCTGAAATAATGGAGCGTTATATAGGTATTGGCCCGCTTGAAGGACCGGAAGAAGTAAAGCTGACAACAGTTTTTGTTCCGATTCCAAAATCAAGCGGCATCATAACTTCGGCTTGTGAACACCCCGAAGAAGTTTTCAAGCTTTTTGACCTGATGCTCAGTGAAGAAGCTTGTCTAATGGGACGTTACGGGACAAAAGGCGAAGACTGGGACTTTGCAGAAGAAGGAATCAGCATCTACGGGACCCCGGCAACGATAAATATAATCAACC
>Ga0082212_10005005_pt1 | contig 18239 bp, 16 predicted proteins | sample TergutNt197P3_FD_71548 | JGI IMG/M metagenome (GOLD analysis project Ga0082212, IMG submission 71548) | Neocapritermes taracua P3 segment gut microbial communities from Petit-Saut dam, French Guiana - Nt197 P3 | ecosystem: Host-associated > Arthropoda: Insects > Digestive system > Gut ...
GTGCCGCGAAGAAATCGCGGAGGTAGCTGGAGTTGGCGAGGCAAACGCCCGTGACGGCTATAAGGTCGTTCTTCATCTCCACTATGGCCGGCTTCTTCCCCTGCAGATAGAGATCGTACGCTATCTCGCATCCTGTCAGGCCGCCCCCGACAATGACGACGTTCTCGCCGACCTCTTTCTCGCCGAGCAGGTACTCGACCGCCTCGATGCCGCGCTCGGCGCCCTTCACGGGCAGCTTCACCGCCGTCGCGCCGGTCGCTACCACGACCTTGTCGGCGCCGGGGACGTCGAGGCTCTTGATTTCAGTGTTCAGCTTCACTTCGATATCCGGGCATCTATCTATCTCCCGGAGATACCACTCGACCAGAGCCCGGTCCTTCTCCTTGAACGAAGGCGCGGCAGCGGCGTTGAACACCCCGCCCAGCCTGTCGCTCTTCTCGTAGAGCGTGACCTTATGGCCCCTCTTCGCCGCGACCAGCGCGGTCTCCATGCCGCCTATCCCGCCGCCGACCACGGCTATCTTCCTGCTGCTCTCCGCAGGGGCGATCTTGTACTTCCCGGTCTGCATCGTCCTGGGATCGAGAGCGCAGCGCGCCATGTGCGACGCGTCGTGGATGCTCTGGTCGTTCGCTACTCCTTTGTAGTGGGTAAAGTTAAAGCACGCGTTGTGGCAGCAGATGCACGGGCGGATATCCTCGACCCGGTCCTCCATCAGCTTCGTGACCCACTCGCCGTCAGCGAGGAACTGCCTCGCCACGCCGACTGCGTCGATGCGCCCGTCCGCGACCGCCTCCGCTCCGACGTCAGGCTCCATGCGGCCCGCGCAGATCACCGGGATGTCCACAAACTTCCTGATATGCGCGACGTCCTCCAGGTTGCAGTTCTGCGGCATATACGACGGCGGGTGCGCCCAGTACCACGAATCGTAAGTGCCGTTGTCCGCGTCGAGCATATCGTAGCCCGCGTCCTGTAGGTACTTCGCAGCCTTCTCGCTCTCTTCCATATCGCGCCCGATCTCCGTGTACTCTTCCCCCGGCACAGCTCCGACGCGAAAATCCTTGACCTTCGACAGCACCGAGTAGCGGACCGAGACGGGAAAATCGTCGCCGCAGGAAGCCTTGATCGCCTGCACTATCTCGACCGGGAAACGGTAGCGGTTCTCGAATGAGCCGCCGTAGTCGTCGGTGCGCTTGTTCGTATACTTCAAGGCAAACTGGTCCAGCAAGTACCCCTCGTGCACAGCATGGACCTCCACGCCGTCCACGCCCGCGTCCATGCAAAGCTTCGCGGTCTTGGCGAAACCTTCAACGATCTCCTGTATCTCGCGGACTGTCATCTCCCTGCACGTCACCTTGTCCGACCATCTCGAAGGCAGCACGCTGGGGCTCGCGCTCTGGTACGGCACGTCGATTATCAACTTGCCTATCGCGCGCAAAACCGGGTTGTTGTGCAGCGGTACGAGAGCGTCCGTGATCGCCCATGAGCGCCCCATGCCGGCCGTGATCTGCACGAACAGCTTCGCGCCGGTCTTGTGGATCTCCTCCATGTAGGGCTTCAGCTCCTCGAACATCTTCTTGTTCTTCCAGAGCCAGCGCCCGCCCATGGTGTCCTTGATAGGCGCTATGCCGGGAATTATGAGGCCGACGTTGTTCTTCGCCCGCTCCAGGAAGAAATTTGCCGCCTCCTTGTCAAAATGGTTCGGCTCCATCCAGCCGAACAGGGAGGTGCCGCCCATCGGGCACAGGACGATGCGGTTCTTGATCTCGACCTTGCCAATTTTCCACGGTGTAAACAGCGGCTCATACTTAGGGTCCATTTTTGCAACCATCCTTTCATTCTTCAGGGGATCGACTATACAATATTGTGTTTATTATATATGCAACTTGATACTTTTGCAATGCGTTTATAAATAGTTCGATGGGTTTCGGGCGGAGCCCGGTAACAGTTCACGGGGCGTCGGGGATTAAGCAGTCGGGCGACCCGTGAACTGTAACGGAGCCCGCGTTAGTGAGTTCAGCGGCCGACGACGACTCCCGAATAATAGTGGCGCAGAATCTCGGCATAGCCGCTCCCCGCCGCCGCCATAGCGTTCGCTCCATATTGGCTCATGCCAACCCCGTGCCCGTAGCCCGCCGTCGTGAACACAACCTCGCCCCGCACCCAAGCGACCTCCAGCGAAGTCGAACGCAACCCGAACAATGCCCTGAGCTCCGTGCCCGAAACCGCGACGCCGCCCAGCGACGCCGCGCTCACCCTCCCGCTGTCGCTGTAGACGAAGCCGGAGATCCAGCCCTCCTCGTCGCCGTCGAAACTCGCGTCGGGGAACTCCGCAAGGACGATGTTCTCGAACTCGGCGCGGGGGACGGACACCGAGGAAACAAACTCCGGTACCTGCTCCGCCGTCTCCGGGCTGCTCACGCTCAGCAGGTACGGCAGCCCCCCCGCCCCCACATTCGCGCCCGACTCTGTCCTGCCCGCCGATGAAGAATGGAACAGCGCGACAATGGGCTCGCCATCGTATGATATGTACACGCCGTCCGTATCGACGACCGCGTTGACGATCCTCGTTATGTTCCTGACATAGACGGAACCCCAAAGCTCGCGAAGCCTCTCGTCCCTCCTGAACGCGCTGCAGCAGGAAGGATCTGTGCAAACCTGCGCGTAAGGATGCCGCTCCTTCTGCGTAACATACATATTGTGCATGGCGTTCGTCCTAGCCGCGACCGCCTGCGCCCTCAGCGCCTCGATCTCGAACGAAGCGTTCATCTCCGAAGCGAGCACCCCGATCAGGTAACGCTCCAGAGGCATCGAAACCACCCGGCCATCGTCCTCGAACAGGACGTCGATCATAACGTCGGCGTCAGAACGCTCGCCGCCCGGTATCAGCTCCTCGATCGGGGGCGGCGCGTTCCCGTCGCCCGCCGAACGCTCCTCTCCGGGAGACGACAGCGACGACAGCGCCGCCGCAGCCACTACAATGACAGCCAGAAAACCGGATGCAACCCTGTGGAATCTCATCGCGCCCTCTTTCAGTGATAATTGATAATACTTGACGTGAAGAACCGCCTGGTGTAGAATAAACAGAAATACGTATGATAGGATTGTTCAAATGCGAGTATCCGCCATAATAATGCCATTCTTTACGCTCCTCGCGGGAGCGGCAGGCTTCTATCTGAGGCAGACTGAACTCTGGAACGTGTTCGACAGGTACACGGGGCTGCCCCAGCGCTGGTCGGGAATCACCCTCGGGCTTATAGCGCTCTGCGCCGCGTTCCTGCTCATCGCGCTCTTGTTTTCCATCGGCGTGGGGATGAAGTACAGATCTCCCGCCGGGTTCGAAAACGCCTACGGGACCGACCCGCTCACATACCCGTTCGCATTCTGCGTCATCGGCATAGTCTGGCTCGGCGCCACGGTAAAGCAGTTCGTCGACCTGAACGCGATCGGCAGTATGCCAAACAGCGAGCTGTACTTCTCCATCCTGTCGGCCCTCGCCGCCATATCGCTGGCGTTCTTCGCTGTCGAGATGTACCAGGATCCGCGCCGCAAGATAATATTCTCGCTGAGCGTCGTCCCCACCCTGTTCATGTGCTTCTGGCTGATATTGGTCTACAAGCAGAACGCGGCGAACCCTGTCCTGCTGAGCTACTGCTACCAGTGCCTCGCTATAATAGCCTCGACGCTGGGCTTCTATTTCACGTCAGGCTTCGTTTACAACAAGCCCGCTCCGGGCAAGACCGTCTTCTTCTACTTCGCGTCCATATTCTTCTGCTTCGTCACGCTCGCCGACGGCCACAGCCTGACCACGAGCCTCATCTTCGTCGCGCTGATCGCCGTGAACATCACATACTCGTCGATGCTGATAAGGAACCTGCGCCTGAAAAAAGCGTGAACATACAGCCAAACCCGCGCGCCGTACTGCGGCGCGTTTTCTCTGCGCGGACGCTCTTACAGTTCACGGGGCGTCGGGGATTAAGCAGTCGGGGCGCCCCGTGAACCGTTACATCAACTGCTCGCCGGAACGGCGCGGCGTCTAACCCCCGTCCATCGGGCGGATGACAGCCACAGTGGCCCCGTCATAGACGGCGGCGTCGGGGCCGGACCATTTGCCGTCTACCAAAAACGTTGAAGTGCGCAGCTCGCCCTCGTCCATCGCGACGCCCCGGCGCTCGAAAAGATCGAGGCAGGCGTCGGCGACGTCCCCGAGGACCGCTCCGTCGCCGAACTCCATTTCCGCGTCCCTGAAGCCCGGCGGCAGATCGAATACAAAGAACTTCACAAGCACTCGCACGCCGTCACCCCGCAGGAGGATACAGATCCTTGATCACGCAGTCGAGCCCGCCGGTTAGCTGCAGCATATCGAGATACGGCATGCCGTCCTGGTAGTAGCCGAGCGCGTTGTAGAAGTTGTCGCCGAGGCGCTCGTCGTCTAAAGTCACGCCGGCTGTGGGCCCGCCCTTGAGCGGCGGCTTGCCCCGCATACGGTCGGTGACGGTGAAATCTTCGCGCCGCAGACCTTCGCGCAGGTTGAAAGCCCACCTCATAGTGAATGAGCGCATACCATAAAAACGCAGGTCGCGCATGCCCATCTCAATGCCGGTCACATGCTTGTACGCATCGTATATGGTATTGCCCGGAAAGACGCGCGCTGTAAAAATGCACAGGCCGGAAGCGTTGATGTATTCAGTGACGCACATCTCCTGAACGTCGTGGTACCCGGTGATCCTGTAATTATATCGCAGCTCCTTTGACATGCGGTCGTTCGCTTTTGCGAGGCCGCCTTTCGTATGCCTCCCCGGCGTCGGGTCGAGCTGATAAGTGCGGATATATCCCGGCGCGCGCCGCGGATCATGTGCCGCGATCTCAACGCCGCTCGCCACGAACAGGAACTCATGGCCTTTGCCGTAGTGGGCTGCCGCGTTCCTGGAACCTTGCGCAAGAATCTTCCCGCAGCCTTCAATGTCGCAAATTTTCTTTGTCAGCGCGACAGCCGCGTCGCTGTCACCCCAGAAAGGCTCGATGCCGTCAAGCTCGTCTTTGGAAAGGACGCCTTCGTTGAAACATTCCATCGCCCACGCTAGAGTGCCGCCGACATGAATAGTGTCGAGTCCGGCTTCGTTGCACATATGGTTCATGGCGATAAGCGCTTCAGGATCCTCGTTCATTATCCCGGGGCCGAACCACCCGAGGCTCTCGTACTCGGGGCGGCTGACGGGGATGCTGCCATCGGTTTTGTACTTGCCGTCCTTTATTTTGACCGATGCGCCGCAGCTCATGGGGCATGACGCGCATGAATAATTTTTCTCCTTGTATTCATCGTTTATCTTTGGCGCGCCCAAACGCGAGAAGTCCTCGTCGGTCTTGCCGGTTTCCTCCAGCGAGACAGAGTAGTTTTTTATGCCTGTGTCGCCGCTTATCAGGTTTGCCATGAAAGCGCCGGTAGACCCGGCTGAGCGCATGTTGGCGTTCATAGGATGGTCTTTCAGGAACTCCGCAAGCGACTTTTTCAGGTCGGTGATTGCCTGTTTGTCCGCGAGCTCGACCGGGAGTTTGCCCGTGCATACCACGCCCTTCAACATCTTCGAGCCGATGACCGCGCCTGTGCCGCCCCTGCCGGCCGCTCTGTGGTAATCGTTCATCACGCATGCGAGCGGGGACTTCTTTTCACCGCCCGGGCCAATGTACGATGCGCTGTACTTGACGCCGAGGTCGCGCTGCAGGGCTTCCTCGAATTCGCCGCAGCTCAGGCCCCAATACTTTCCGGCGTCGCGTATCTCGGCTTTGCCGTTGTCGATGAAGATATAAACGGGCTTGTCGGAGACGCCGTTTACGAATACGCCGTCATACCCGGCGGCCTTGATTGACGGGCCGAAGTCGCCGCCTGCGCTTGCGTCGTTCCAGCCATTGTAGATCGGTGATTTTGAGACGACGGTATAGCGCCCTCCGCAGAAAAAGTTCGAGCCGCTGAACGGGCCCGGCAGCAGTCCGAACATGCTGTCGGCGCCGAACACGTCGCAGCCGCCAGGCATGTATTCATATAGTATCCTTGCCCCGAGCGCCGGGCCGCCTATAAAGTCCCTGTACCATTCTTCGGGGATGTGCTTGTCCTCCAGTTCGCCGGTCGAAAGGTTGACGAACAACATTTTCCCAGTATAGCCAAACATGATCGGTTCCTCATTTCATAATAATACTTTGCACCTATTTTAATAAAGATTGTGATTTCGGTCAATAGGTTCTTTTTTTCAGCAAAAACATATGCAGAAAACACTAAGTTGTGATATACTCTGATGAACAAAACATCCGTCAGGAGCGATGAAAATGAGTGAAAGCAAAGGGTACATCAAGAATACTGATGAAAGGGGAAGCGTAAGCATCTCCGAGGAAGTCATCGCCGTCATCGCGGCTGTCGCTGCAGTCGACGTCGAAGGGGTCCACGGGCTTTTCGCCTCACCCGGAAAAGTGTTGACGAAAATGATCGGCAGAAAAGGCTTGTCGCGAGGCGTCAGGCTGAGCGCTGAGGGCGATGTGGTCGTGATTGAAGTGAACGTCATAGCGGATATGGGCTTTGCTGTCAATGAAGTAGGCGCTGAAGTGCAGAGGGCGGTGATCTCCGCCGTCGAGTCAGCAGTTGGGATCACGGTCAACGAAGTCAACGTCCGCATATGCGGCATTGCGCTGAAGTGAGCATATGACGAGAACAGCGGCGAGAGAGATTGCGGTCAGGCTGTGTTTCAGCCTTGCGGAAAACCAGGCGGACCCCGGCGCGCTGCTGCCGCAGGTTTTTGATGAGGAGTACTACTCAACGCTTGAGACTGAAGACGATCTTTACAAGGAAAAGCCGGACCAAAAGCAGCTCGAATACATCACCAGGCTTGTAAACGGCATCCACCAGCATTCCGCCGAGCTGGACGGTTATATTGAGAAATATGCCGTCGGCTGGAAGTTCGGCAGGATTTCGAGGACGGCGGTGGCTATTATGAAAACCGCAATGTACGAAGTGATGTACATGCCGGATGTGCCAAGTAAAGCCGCGATAAACGAAGCTGTGGAAATTGCGAAGAGTTATGAGGCTCCGGAGATAGTGCCCTTCATCAACGGAGTGCTCGGCAGCTTTTCACGTGGTGAACTATAATAAATGCCCTCTGAACAGCTACAAGAATTGATACAAAGATAATTTGAGAGATAGGATTTGAAAGAATACTCGATAGGTTTTGATACAAGTAATTATACGACGTCGTGTGCAGCGTTTGACGGGGAAGCGGGGGAAAATGAGAGCCGGCTGCTGGATGTGCCTGAAGGGGCGCTTGGAGTCAGGCAGTCGGATGCGCTGTTCATGCATGTAAAGTATTTGCCGGAGGTTTTCTCGCGGCTTTCGTTTAGCGGGGGTATTCTGGCAGTGGGCGCGAGCGTGACTCCGCGTGAGACAGAAGGCTCATATATGCCGTGCTTCCTCGCGGGAGCCTCGCATGGGGAAGTACTCGCGCGCGCCATCGGGAAACCGTTTTTCCGCTTTTCGCACCAGCAGGGGCATATTGCTGCAGCTGCATGGTCTGCCGGGCGGACGGAGCTGCTCGATAAACCTATGCTCTGCTGGCATCTGTCGGGCGGCACGACGGAGCTCCTGCGCGTGAAGCCGTCCGAAGCTTCCGTGTCATGCGAGATAGTCGGCGGAACCAGCGACGTCTCATGCGGGCAGCTCGTCGACCGCGCGGGAAAACTCCTGGGGCTGCAGTTCCCGTCGGGCGCGGCGCTTGACAAACTCGCGCTCGGCACTGAACGCTCCGCCGAGTACGCCCCAAAAGCAGACGGGATGTTCTTCTCGCTATCAGGCGCCGAGCACAAGATAAAGGCCATGCATGAAAGCGGCACGGCGCCCGGCGAGATAGCGCGATTTGCTTTTTGGGCGCTGACAGCAGCGATAAGGAATGCTACATTGCTTGCATTCAAGCAATACGGCGAGCAACCGCTGCTGCTGTCCGGCGGCGTCGCGTCGAGCGCGTTCCTGCGCCGCGCAATGGCGAACGGGATTTACGCCGAGCCTCGCTATTCCGCCGACAACGCGATGGGGATCGCAATATTGGCGTATCGAGCTGCGCAACGCGCCATAGGCGCGTAGGAACTAGGAACTAGGATTTAGGAGCTAGTGAGGACGGGGGATGCGAAGGAGTGGCTAGTGGCTAGGGGGAACTGGTTCCACATGGAAGGCGCGACAGTTGGTTTTTTTTGGTGTCAAATGTATTCTCCGCAGAGAATACTCGCGCCGAGGGGGATTTGTTAAGATATGCCGGAGAGAGCTGTTTCGGTCAGTGAACTGAATGAGTATATTAAGAGATTGATGGACACGGACGAGGTCCTTGCGGGGATCAGCGTGCGCGGTGAGCTGTCAAATTACAAGGTATACCCCTCGGGGCATCATTACTTCACGATGAAAGACGCCCAGAGCGCTCTGCGCTGCGTTATGTTCAAAGGCAGCGCGGCAAACCTGCGCTTCAGGCCGGATAACGGTATGAGCATAATAGCGTTCGGAAGGGTGACTGTCTATCCGCGCGACGGCGCGTACCAGCTATATGTAAACGAAGTAATACCGGACGGCGTCGGCGGCCTGGCCGTCGCGTACGAGCAGCTGAAGGAAAAGCTGTTCAACGAAGGGCTGTTCGACGAGCGGCATAAAAAACCGCTCCCGCGATATCCAAGGACGATCGCTGTAATAACATCCTCTGCGGGAGCGGCGGTGCGCGATATCATCAGGGTTTTGAGAGCGCGCTGGCCGGCTGCAAAAGTTATCGTCATGCCGGTCCGGGTGCAGGGCGCGGAGGCGCCGCCGGAAATTGCCGGAGCCCTTCAATATGCAAACGCGCACAATGTGGCGGAGCTCATAATCACCGGGCGCGGCGGCGGCTCGATAGAGGACCTGTGGGCGTTCAACGATGAACGCGTGGCAAGGGCGATATTCGCATCAAAAATCCCTGTGATATCCGCCGTTGGCCACGAACCGGACGTGACGATATCCGATTTCGTCGCCGACCTGCGCGCAGCGACGCCGTCGAACGCCGCGGAACTCGCTGTGCCCGACGCTTTTGAAGTGCGCGACATGCTGCAAACAGCGGCGATAAGGGCGAAGAATGCAATAAGCAGGGAATTGAAGTCGCGCCGAAAGTGGCTCGAAGAATGCAAGAGCAGGCGCGTGCTGCAAAACCCGAAGTATTATCTGGACGACAAAAGGCAGTTGCTCGACCGCTCGCAGGACAGGCTGGTTGCAGCAGCGCAACTAAAAGTGCTGGCAAACCGGGAAATGTTCGCCCGCCTTGCAGCGTCGCTCGATGCAATGAGTCCGCTCAAGGTCCTGGGGCGCGGTTATGCGATCGCCCGCAAAGAGGACGGGAGGATCGTAAAAAAAGCCGCGGACGTCTCAAAAGGCGACCGCATTAAAGTCAGGCTGCAAGAAGATGAGATCGGGTGCGTTGTCGAGGAATGGAGAATAAATGGAAGAAGATAGGGTTGATATTTCTTTTGAAGAGGCTGCGGCGAGGATCGACGAGATTGTCAAGACGCTTGAGCGGGGAGATGCGCCGCTAGATAAGTCGCTTGCGCTATTCGAGGAAGGCGCGAAACTCATCAAGGACTGCGGAAGAATACTCGACCAGGCCGAGCAAAAGCTTGTATATCTGCAAAAAGGTCCGGACGGCGAGCCGCAGGAGTTACCTTTTAATGAATCTGAGTAAGACGGCTTCTGCAGCCGAAGCAGCGGAGGTAGTATGAAGCTTCATTCTGATTCCTCTCAAAAGGATGCGCGCGCAGCGACAGAAGTTGAGGCAGGCCGGCAGGGCAGCGAAAAAATGCAGGAAGAACTCAGGCTGTGCCAGGCGTTCATCGAGCGCCGTCTCGCAGAGTTCTTCCCGGATGCGGGCGAAGGTTACGCTGCGCTGTTGGAATCGATGCGGTATAGCCTGCTTGCGGGGGGGAAGCGCATCAGGCCGGTCATTTGCCTGAAATTTTGCGAAGCGGCCGGCGGTTCGGCTGAAAGCGCGCTCGACGCGGCATGCGCAATTGAGATGCTGCACACGTACTCGCTGATCCATGACGACCTGCCGTGCATGGATGACGACGACACGCGGCGCGGAATGCCCTCAAACCACATCAAGTTCGGCGAGTATACCGCGACGCTCGCGGGCGACGCGCTGCAGGCGGCTGCGTTTGAGACACTGCTGAAATCTGAACTGCCGCCTGAGAGAGCCGCCGAGGCGGCAGGCATACTTGCTCAGGCAGCGGGCGCTCATGGGATATGCGGGGGGCAGTATCTCGATATCTTCAAAGAAGGCAAACCGATGACAGCGCATGAGATAATTGAAATACACAGCGCGAAAACTGCTGCGATGTTTTCTGCTGCTGCGCGCATCGGCGTCATAGCGGCGGGCGGAACGCAAGAGCAGATAGCTGCAGCGGAGCAGTATGCTCTTTCGATAGGCATGGCGTTCCAAATCAAAGACGACGTCCTCGATCGGTCCGCGGCGCCGGAAGAACTCGGAAAACCCGTCGGTTCGGATATGCAGAATAATAAAACGACATTTCTCACATTGTATGGCATGCAAGAGTGTGAAAAAATGATCCGCGCGGAAACAGAAAAAGCTATAGCGGCGCTGGGCGGAGCGTTCACAAATACCAGTTTTTTAGTATGGCTTGCGTATTTGTTGACAGAAAGAAAGTATTGAATATTCAACTGAATATTGTTACTATACGGACAGCGGTGCAGTATCCTAGTCAGATCTACCGTCTACCAGGAAGGGCCTAAAAATCCTTTAAAGGGCATATCGTTGAAATCCCTTGTGCTTGCTTTGGACGCCCAGTCCGGGGTGGGTGCTGGGGGGAAGCGCGGATAGTGCAGCGTATGATCCGTGCTTGCGTTTTCAGGGCGATCCCCAATGGCATGGGGAACCCGACCCTGTTCTCGTGGAGACCTGTTCTTGTGCGGGGCATTTTCCCGTACGAAACAGGCGTGAACCTGCATTGCGGTGCCTAAAGCGCGAGTTGTGCGCTTCGGCGAAAGCTGAGTGCTGTGTGCAGTGTAGCCTGCCTTGAGTGGGGTGTGCGGATAGGGGAACCACGTGTCTTCGCCATGGCCATGGTATAATACACGATCGCCCCTTGAAATACTTCCTGCAAAAGAGGCTAAGAGATGGTGTGACTGCGGTGGAAAACACCTAGGCTGTCCGGAGCAGAACAATCTGCCGGGGCCGGCTGAGGATTGCAGTGCGGACTAAGTGGTAATCGGGCAGCGGAGCAATGGACTGCGTCCTTTTGGCAACACTCCGAACGCGGCTTTAAAGGGAAACCGCCCCGCCGGCAACGGGGGGTATCCGCGGGGGAAAACCGACCCGACCTAAGCCGTAGGATTTACTCTGCCGGCCACCGCGCCGTTGTAATTAATATGAAGAAGACAAACTACAGATGGGTCATCCGCATAGTGCTTATCAGCATTGCGGCGACGATGGTGTTCACGGTCGCCTCATCGGAGCTGCTTGACCGGGCCGGCAGCATACTGGCGCTGGCGATCCTGATTTTGTTTATCTGTATAGGAATAGTTTTTGATATGATAGGCGCCGCGGTCATGTCGGCGCAGGAAGCGCCCTTTCATTCCATGGCGTCACACCGCGAGCGCGGCGCAGCGGAAGCGCTGAAGCTGCTCAGGAACGCCGAAAAAACGTCGAGTATCTGCAATGACGTCGTTGGCGACGTTACCGGGATAGTCAGCGGCGCAACGGCGGCGCTGGTTGCGTCGCAGCTTATGGTGACTCTGGATACGGAAGGCATATTACTCAAGCTGACAATGTCGGCGGCAGTCGCCGGGCTAACGATAGGCGGCAAGGCTGCGGGAAAGACAATAGCCCTGAACAACAGTACCGCGATCGTACTCAGGGCAGGCAAGTTCATTAACTTCTTCCGCATAAAAAAATGAGGTTTACTGCATATCCTCTATGCAGTATCAGATGAGGCAGCATCCATTGGTAATTCTTGATAATATCGAATCGCCGTCCGACGTCAAAGCGCTCAGCGAGGACCAGCTTGGAGCGTTATGCGCGGAGTTGCGCGAGTTTTTAGTTACAAGTGTCTCGAAGACAGGCGGGCATCTTGCGTCAAACCTGGGCATTGTCGAGCTCACAGTTGCGATCCACAAGGTCTTTGACACTTCAAAAGACAGGCTGGTATTCGACGTAGGGCACCAGAGCTATGTGCATAAGATCCTGACAGGCAGAAAAGACGGGTTCGGCAGTTTGCGGCAATACGGCGGGCTGTCAGGGTTTCCAAAGCCGTCCGAGAGTATTCACGACGCTTTCATCGCGGGGCATGCCTCGATATCCGTTTCAGCGGCGCTGGGCATCGCAAGGGCAAGGACATTGTCAAAAGGCGGCTATAATGTGATCGCGCTCCTCGGCGACGGCGCGCTGACCGGGGGCCTTGCGTTTGAGGGTCTCTCGGACGCAGGTGAGTCAAACGAGCCTATGGTCATAATCCTCAACGACAACGGCATGGCGATAAACGGCAACGTCGGGGGGATCGCGCGATACTTGTCCCGGCAAAGGATGAGGCCTTCATACAGCGCATTCAAGAAATGGTACAGGAACCTCATGGAGAGGCTTCCGGGCGGGCGCGCTGTATATAAATTCACGCACAGGATAAAAACGGTGCTCAAAGAAGCGCTTTTCCGCTGCAGCATGTTTGAACACATGGGATTGCAGTACATGGGTCCGGTCGACGGGCACGATATAAAAAGGCTGGTCGAAGCGCTCGAGTGGGCAAAACGGTCGGATTCTCCGGTAGTCGTCCATGTGATAACGCAAAAGGGCAGAGGATACAGCTATTCAGAGCGTTTTCCGGAGGAGTACCACGGCGTCTCCCCGTTTAATCAATACGCCGGTATAAAAAACCACACGGCTGAGAGTTTCTCTTCCGCATTCGGCGAAGCGCTTGTGAGCCTTGCGCGCGAAGACCCTAGAATTAGCGCGATAACCGCGTCGATGGCGGACGGGACCGGGCTGAGCGATTTCGCAGCGCGGTTTCCGGAACGCTTTTACGACGTTGGGATCGCCGAGGGCCATGCTGTCACTATGGCGGCAGGGATGGCGTCAAAGGGCGCGATACCTGTGTTTGCGGTGTATTCCACATTCCTCCAGCGCTCGTACGACATGTTGATACACGACACGGCGATAAGCGGGCTGCATGTCATTTTTGCGGTAGACAGGGCCGGGCTGGTATCCGGGGACGGAGAGACCCACCACGGTGTGTTCGACATTTCGTATCTTACATGCATTCCGGGCATGACTGTTTTGTGCCCAGCGAACTTTGCGGAGCTTAACGATATGCTGCGGTACGCGGTCGACAAAGCGACGGGGCCGGTCGCGATCCGTTATCCGCGCGGGGGCGAAGGCGCGTATAAGGAAGGCGGCGCTGAAAAAGTCAAATGCGTACGGCAGGGCGGCGATATTACGCTCGTGACATATGGAGTAAATATAAACACGGCGCTTGAAGCCTCGGAGATACTCGCGGAGGAAGGGATCTCCGTCGAGATACTGAAGCTGGGGTGCGTAGCTCCGATAGAGGTCGGCAGGATAGCCGAGTCAACGAAGAAAACAGGGCGCTTGATCGTGCTTGAAGAGTGCGTAGAGCGGGGTTCGGCGGGGGAGAGCATAACATCAAAGCTATCAGTATTGCATAGCCATTCGGGGAAACAGCTGAAAGCCAGGCTGCTGAACCTTGGCGATTCCTTTGTTCCATGCGGCGATGTAGAGGATTTGCGCAGGCACTGCGGCATAGACGCGCAGGGCGTATGCGAAGCGGTGCGGGGAATGGTTACGCGCCAGCAGGCGCGTAGGAGTTAGGAGTTAGGATTTAGGAGCTAGTGAGGACGGGGTGACGCGCCAGCGGCGCGTAGGAACTAGGAACTAGGAACTAGGATTTAGGAGCTAGTTAGGACGGGGGATGCGGGAGCAGGAAGAGTGAGTAAAGTCAGGCTTGATGCGCTGGTCTTTGAGCGGGGGATGGCGGAAAGCCGCGAGAAGGCAAAAGCTATTATAATGGGCGGCAATGTATTTATTGACGGGCGCAGGGCGGAAAAACCAGGCGCGCAGACAGATCCCGGGGCAAACATAGAAGTCCGAGGGAGGCCTGAGTTCGTAAGCCGCGGAGGCCAAAAGCTGGAGAAAGCCCTCGCATATTTCGGTGTAGACCCGGAAGGTAAAGTTTGCATAGACTGCGGCGCTTCGACGGGCGGGTTTACGGATTGCCTGCTCAGGCACGGCGCAAAGCGAGTTTTCGCAGTAGACGTCGGATACGGTCAACTGGCATGGAGTATAAGGAGCGACCCGAGGGTCATAACGATGGAGAGGACCAACATTCGCCATGTGACCCCGGATATGCTGGAAACTGCGCCAATGCTGGCTGTTATTGATGTATCATTCATATCCCTCGCGCTTGTGCTGCCTGTGGTAAGGGAGCTGCTTACGGCGGACGGCGAAGCGATATGCCTTATCAAACCACAGTTTGAAGCAGGACGGGAAAAAGTAGGGAAGAGAGGCGTCGTGCGCAGCAGCGAGACGCATATAGAGGTCCTCAACGCGTTCTTGAACAATGCGGAGCATTCAGGGTTTCTTGCAAAAGGATTGACTTTTTCCCCCATCAAGGGGCCTGAGGGGAACATCGAGTATCTGGGATGGCTCGGCCACGCAGGGGAAAAGGTGCATATTGATACAGTTAAAGTGGTTATGGAGTCGCACGAAGGGCTTAATATCTAAGGAAGGGCTCAGGGGTGACGCGCCTGCGGCGCGTAGGAAATAGGAGTTAGGAGTTAGGGGTTAGGAGTTAGGGGTTAGAGATAAGTGAAGTGTGAGCGTTAATGGGTTTAGATGATAAATCAAAAATAGTGCTTTGCCCGAATGTAGAAAGCGACGCCGGGCTGGTGATGACGCTTAAAGTTCGCGAAGTACTAGAAAAACTCGGCAGGCAAACGGCGATTTGCCCGGTGTTCGACAGCAGCGTCTCATTCCTTGGCCTAGGAGGCTCCGAGCAGGCGGGCCGTGAAGTCGTTGTAACGCGGATCGAGGACGAATTGCCATCCGCAGAGATGCTGATCACATTCGGAGGCGACGGTACGATTCTCCGCGCGGCGCGCGCTGCGGTGGACTTCGGAATACCGATTCTTGGATTCAACATGGGCGGCAAGGGGTTCATGGCGGAGCTGGAAACAAGCGATGCAACGCTTCTGTATGACGCCGCCGCCGGTAAATATGAGATAGAGCAAAGAATGATGCTCGACGCCGAAGTACTGCGCGGCGGAGAGACAGTCTATAAAGACTTCGCGTTAAATGATGTAGTGATAAGGGGGGATAATAAAGTCATTGACCTAACGCTGTACGGTGATGGGCAGAGGATCACACGGTTTTCCGGCGACGGGGCGATCATAGCGACTCCGACCGGATCGACAGCGTATTCCATGGCAGCAGGCGGCCCGATCGTCGAGCCGTCGGCCAGCAATATCATTATTACGCCTATTTGCGCTCATATACTTGAGGCAAAATCCTTCGTCCTCGTTTCGGACAGGAACGTGTCCATAGAAATAGGCTGGAGGAAACATAACCCCGCATATATGTCCGTTGATGGCGGCGACCATTTCGATCTGTGTGACGGTGACTCAGTAAGCGTGAGAAAATCCGAAAAGCACACGCGGCTTATACGCTTAACGGAAAGAAGCTTTTACGAAAAAGTCAGCGAAAAGCTGGGGGAGCAAGTGTAGGGTAATCGCGCGATTTTCCAGTGATTACCCAAGTGGTATAGCGCCACAGAAAGGCATGGTCAAAAGATGATAAAGAAAGACCGTCAGAAAGCGATTTTGGACATAATTGAATCAACGAATATTGAAACGCAAAACCAATTGATCGAGGAACTTGGCAGAAACGGGATCGACAGCACTCAGGCGACTGTATCCAGGGATATCAAAGCTCTGCACCTGATTAAAGAGCTGACTCCGCTCGGCGGGTACAGATACGCGGTGAGCGGAAAACCTGACACACATAACCATGCAGTGCGACTGAGAGCGATTTTCAGGGAAAGCGTGACATCATACGCGACCGCGCAAAACCTGGTTGTGATCAAGACTCTTCCCGGCCTTGCCTCCGCTGCGTGCAGCGCGATCGACGCGATGGGCATTCAAGGGCTTGTCGGCACGATAGCAGGCGACGACACAGGTTTTCTGGCGATGACCGACAACCCGTCCGCCGTGCGGTTTTGCAAAGAGATAGCGGAAATGCTGGTGTAGCTCCAAAAATGTTAAAACTAATCCACATTGACAACATAGCTGTAGTAGAGAAGGCGGATATCGAGTTCGCCTGCGGACTCAATGTCCTGACGGGCGAAACGGGCGCCGGGAAGTCGATAGTTATAGACGCAATATCCGCTGTGACCGGCGGCAGAGCCTCGCGCGATATCATAAGGACAGGCGCTTCGTCGGCTTCGGTGACCGCTGTGTTTACGGATATCGCCGATACATGGCTGGAGGAAAACGGAGTCGAGCCGGACGAAAGCGGGGACGTTATCGTTTCCCGTAAAATATCGGCGGACGGAAAAAGCGCCTGCAGGATAAACGGAACGCCTGTATCTGCGTCCCAACTGCGGGGGCTCGGCTCGGCGCTGCTGGACATTCACGGCCAAAACGACGGGCGGAAACTATTGGACGAGGGGGCGCACATATCATACCTCGACGCCTACGGCGGGTTGGGCGGCAAGCTGGATGCTTTCAGGTCGTCATACAATGAGTTAAGAGCAAAGAGAGCGGAAATAGAGAAGCTCACGATGGATGAGGGCGAGAAGGAAAGGCGCATCGACGCTCTCAAGCATCAAATCGACGATATAGGGCGAGCGAAGATCAGGCCCGGAGAGCTTGACGAGCTTGCGGCGCGGCGAGAACTGCTGCTCAACGCCTCCAAGCTCACGGAAGCGGTCGAAACGGCGTTTGAGTCGCTGTTCGGAGGCGACAGGACGGACGGTGCGATCGCGCTGATAAGCGAGGCGCAGGGGCAGTTGGAGCATGCCGCGCGCTATTCCGACGGGCTGAGGGTTCTGAGCGAGCGATTGACTGATTTAAGATACTCCGCGCAGGATGTGACCGATGAGTTGCGCGACCTCCGCGCGGAGTTGGAATTCACGCCGGACCAGCTTGACGAGCTTGAAGCGCGGCTCGACACGTTAAGGCGCATATCACGCAGATACGGCGGCGAGGAGGAGGCTCTGGAGCATTTGGAGCGCGCAATAGCGGAGCTCTCCGATATCGAGGATTCTTCGGGTTTGCTTGCAAAGCTGGAGACGGAGGCCGGAGCGCGCCTGAAGGAAGCAAAAAGCATCGCGGGCGAGCTGTCTGAAGGCAGGAAGGCAGCTGCAGCGATGCTGGAAAAGCAGGTTATGGGGGAGCTGGCCCAGCTTAGTATGCCGGGCGCGCAGTTTATCGTGGAATTCGGCGATGCGCGCGGCGAAGACGGGTTGAGCGCCGACGGGCGCGACGACGTCCGCTTCATAATGTCCGCCAACGCAGGCGAAACTCCGGGGCGGATAAGCAGGATTGCGTCGGGCGGGGAGCTTGCGCGCATAATGCTGGCTTTGAAGAATGTCCTCAGCGAGACTCAGGAAACAGGAACGATGGTGTTTGATGAAGTCGACGCAGGGGTTTCCGGGATCGCGGCCCAGCGCGTAGGGGAAAAGCTTGCGAAGCTGGCGCTGCGGCAGCAGGTGCTGTGCGTGACGCATCTGCCGCAGATAGCGGTGATGGCGGACTCCCACTTCGAGATACAGAAAACTGTGAGCGGCGGCAGGACGTTCACCAGCGTAAGCGAGCTCGACTCGCAGGGCCGCAAAGAAGAGATCGCACGCCTGAACGGAGGCGAAAACGTAACGGCGACGACGCTCACAAGCGCGGCGGAGCAGCTCGCGGCGGCTGAAGAGTTTAAGGCGCGCATTCAGGGGAGTCGTTAATAATTGAGAGTTGAGAACAGCGAATTGACATGCGGATGTGATGGAATTGGCAGACATGCAGGATTTAGGTTCCTGTGCGCTCCGCTCAAGCGATAATCCGTGAAACTGTTGATACATAAGGGTTCAGAGGCTATTCATCCGGCTCAGAAGGAGTGAAAAAAGTGGTTTTCGTCTAACAAATGTGCAAGGTTCGTGCAGAACAACTATATGCGGGTATGGCGGAATTG
>Ga0082212_10005007_pt1 | contig 18235 bp, 14 predicted proteins | sample TergutNt197P3_FD_71548 | JGI IMG/M metagenome (GOLD analysis project Ga0082212, IMG submission 71548) | Neocapritermes taracua P3 segment gut microbial communities from Petit-Saut dam, French Guiana - Nt197 P3 | ecosystem: Host-associated > Arthropoda: Insects > Digestive system > Gut ...
GAGGTTGAAGCCTTAATAGTTCCTATGGATCTGGGTCCGCATGGCAAAATTGAAATTAACGTAGCGATTCGGGAAAAGGCTTAAGCAAAGATATTCCATATTTAATTGTTTTTTGCACAGGCTGACAACTTTGAAATATCAGACAGGGCGGTTAGCTCAGTTGGTTAGAGCACCAGCTCGACACGCTGGGGGTCACAAGTTCAAATCTTGTATCGCCCAAGGCTTTTTGGGGAGTAAACTGAGTTTACTCCCTTTTTTTATCTGCTCCTATAATTACTTGAGCCGGTAGCCGGCCAGGAAGATAAAAAGATGAAGGGTATTGTTTTTATCATTACTGTTACGGAAGAAAAGATTGTATTGGTATGCTGCGCCGATATATATGCCAGGAATAGCAGAACTGGTAAATTGCACCCCCAACTGAGGTGAAATACCAAACCTCAGGCCGGAATCGTTTTCGCCTGTTTTGGGGAGGTACTTAACCCCCATGCCCAAACCAAGGTGCGGCTCAAGGGCATATATATTAAAACGCAATGGTTTAAAATAGCCGCGTCCAAATAATTCCAGCTGCCAGTAGTCTGTATCAGCAAAAATACAGCGAATACCTGCAATGGAAACGCCAATGGCACCGTAAACTGCAACTCCGCGGTTTAATACCTGTGTATAACCTCCTTCGGCTATGTAGTTTAATTCATGAGTATACCCGTCACGGACATTTCTTTGGTTGTAATAAAGTTTTTCAACTTTTGCAATTTTTGACTTGTCTCCGTTAATTTTTCCGATTGAGGCAATCCTCCAGGCGCCGTGTTCCTTTACCCATTGTGATGATATTGTTTTACCCTGTATATAAAAAACAACTGTATAGGTGTTGCCGTTTTTTTCTACCGCTTTTACGCTGACTTCTTCGTTCTTGTCAACATTGGAATATGGAATATTCTCCCTGACTAAAACTATAAAGGCGCTGGCCAGGCTGCCCATTAGATAATTTGGAAAGTCTTTGTCATAGTTGTATTTCATTGACGCCTGGTAGAATGCATATTCAGCATTGTTCAGAAAGCACTGGTATGTAATCCAGTCGAATATTGAATATCTGTTTGTTTTTACCCATCGTAAAAAAACCAATAGTCTTGCATCAAGGTTTTCCCGGTCTGCTTCCGTTTCCTGTTCCGGGTGGTTTATGGCACGCTCCAGAAATTCCCGTATTGTATCGTTAGGAATTGAATAATTTGCTGCCTGCCGGATTTTGGCGCTTCTTGCATTAATACCTGCGATGCTAAAACCGGAAGAAGCGGAAATATCCGGTATAAGCAGGGGGCCGCCGGAGTTTCCCGGATCTACCTGGCTGGTATGCTGAATAAAAGGCCCTTCCATGGTTTCATCTTCTTCATCATCATAATACTTATGAAGCATTACCCTGGAATTGGAAATCTGTCCACGTCCTAATTGCCAGACAGGATCCCGGCCTAATGCGGGAAAGCCTGCGCTATATACTTCTTCTCCTTCCTGAACCGGCCTTTCCAATAACCTTAAGCCTTCTATACCGGGGTTGTTGCCGGAGGGAAAGGCAAGCAGTGCAAGGTCTCTTTCTTCGTCTGCTGCAACAAGGGTAAGGCCGGAATAGATTGTTTTTTGATCGATAGATCGTTCAAAAGTTATTGAATAGGTCCAGCTATGGGCAATAACATGCCAGTTTGTAAGGACATAGGTATTTCCATTATCAGCTCGAAACAAAAAACCCGATCCTGCAGGTCTTTCGTATGGAGCTTCTTTTGGTACATTTTTTCTTTGTCTTTCAATTTCATCCGGTTTTTTATCTTTTACCAGCTCTTCTTTTATTTTATCCACAAAAGCAATTAAATCAGGATGATCTGCCACACTGATTAACCCCACATAATTCCGTAATGAATAAACGCCGGAAGGGGTTTGAGCATAAATAAATAAAATAATATTGAAAAAAAATAATCCAATAAATACCCGTTTCAATGAAATTCCCTTATGGCATTCATGTCAAATGTGGCAAAATAATCCTTGGCTGTTTCCGGTCTCCTTATCTGGATTATATTGCCGTTACTGCGAAGCAGCAATTCGCCGCAGCGGAGTTTGCCGTTGTAGTTAAAACCCATTGCCCTGCCATGAGCCCCGGCGTCATGGATTATAATAAAATCCCCGATATTAATTTTTGGCAGCTTGCGCTGAATTGCAAACTTGTCGTTATTTTCGCAGAGGCTTCCTGTTATATCGTACGTTTCTGTAAGCAGATCGTTTTCCTTGCCGGGTACGGTAATATGGTGGTATGAACCGTACAGTGCCGGACGCATTAAATCTGCCATGCATGCGTCAAGGCCGATGTATTGCCTGTAAATATCTTTGGTATGTAGTGCTCTGGTTACAAGCCAGCCGTAGGGGCCGGTTATTGTCCTGCCCCATTCTATGCGTATTCCCAGAGGGTCAAGCCCTGCAGGGGCAATAATGTTTTTATATGCACTGTTAATACCTCCTGCAAGTTCCCGGTAATCGATTGCTTTGTCTTCCGGTTTATAGGGTATTCCTACTCCGCCGCCCAGGTTGATAAATTCAATGCGGATTCCGGTTTTTTCTTTTATTGCCACTGCTAGTTCAAAAAGCATATGGGCTGTTTCAATATGGTAATCAAGCGAAAGTTCGTTGGACGCTACCATGGTATGAAGTCCAAAGCGTTTTGCACCTTTTTCCTTAAGCAGCGGGTAAGCGGCCAAAAGCTGATCCCCGGTAAAACCGTATTTTGCTTCTTCAGGTTTTCCTATTATTGCATTTCCCGATTTTACCGGGCCTGGGTTGTAGCGGCATGAGATTAATTCAGGAATACCGGCATTTTTTTCCAGGAATTCAATATGGGTAATATCATCAAGGTTGATTACTGCGCCAAGCCGCCTGGCTTCCTTATATTCCTGTGATGGTGCGTTGTTAGAGGAAAACATGATATTTTCGTCCATAATGCCTGCCATTTCTGCCAGTAACAGTTCAGTCATGCTGGAACAGTCGGCGCCGAACCCTTCGCTTGCAAGTATTTTAAGCATTATGGGGTTAGGCATTGCTTTAACGGCAAAATGTTCCTTGAACCCGGGAAAAACACTGTAAGCGGCTGTTATTTTCTGTGCGTTATCGCGAATGGCTTTTTCGTCGTAAAGATAAAAAGGTGTAGGATGGGTTTCTGACAGTTTTTCCAGTTCTGTTCTGGAAAGGGGAAACGTTTTTTCTGACATAATATTCCTCTTGCTTATATAAAACCTTTGTGTTTTAGAAGTTCGGCGCTCAGGATTCCGCCTCCTGCTGCACCCCGTACTGTATTATGGGAAAGGCCGACAAAACGGATATCGAAGATTGTACAGGGCCGTATCCGCCCGACTATAACAGCCATGGCTTTATCCGCATCCCGGTCTTTCCGGGGCTGGGGCCGGTCAGCTTCTTCGCGGACTATAACCGGCCGGTCCGGCGCTGTTGGAAAATGCTCTTCCTGGGGCAGGGATTTAAATTCTCTCCAGATTTTTTTTACTTCTTCTATTGAAGGTTTTTTTTCGCCGAACTCCAGGCTTACACAGGCAGTATGACCGTCGCTTACCGGAACCCTGTTGCAGTGGGCACTGATTTCCGGTCCGGCTGCGTTTACCAGTATACCGCTGTTATTAATAGAGCCGAAAATTTTCAGCGGTTCCATTTCTGATTTTTCTTCTTCACCTCCGATGTAGGGGACAAGGTTGTCGATAATATCCCAGCTGGGAACCCCCGGATAACCAGCGCCGGAAACAGCCTGCATGGTACTTACGATAAGCCGTTTTATTTCATAACCTTTTTGCATAAGCGCCCATAGCGGGGTGGTATAACTCTGTATGGAACAGTTGGGTTTAACGACTATAAATCCCTTGTCCCATCCGCGGTTTTTTCTTTGAATAGGGATAAGGCCGGTGTGATGATGGTTTACTTCGGCAATCAGCATTGCCACATCGGGAGTCCAGCGGTGGGCTGATGCATTGGATACAACGGGAATTCCTGCTGTGGCATAGGATTCCTCCAGCGTTTTTATCTCTTCTTTAGCCATTTCCAGAGCAGAAAACACAAAAGTGCAGCGTCCTGCTTTATGTGCGGCAAGCGCTTTGGATACATCGTTTGCATCTTCTACAATAAGTTCTCCTATGCCGCCTGTGTCCAGGCTGTTTTTTGCAGCCGCAGAACCGTCCAGATGCCGCCTGCCTGCTGTGGCATGGGCATAAGTTTTTCCTGCACTTCGCGGGGAAGCGGCTACATACATAACCTCAAACCAGGGATGATTTACAAGGAGTGAAACATACGTTTGGCCAACCATGCCGGTGGCCCCAAGAACGCCTACAGGAATTTTACTCATAAGAATAGTGTGCCAATTAGAGTAATTTTATGCAAGATAAGGGAAAATCGATGCGTTCAGTCCGATAAATAACGTATTTTAGCGGCTGGTTTTAAGTTTTTGTTCTTTATTAAACCGCTCTATGGCGAGTTCTATTAGGCTGGTGATTAATTCCGTATAGCCTATACCGCTTTTTTCCCAAAGTTTCGGATACATACTTATTTTGGTAAAACCAGGCATGGTATTTATTTCGTTAACCAATATGTCGCCATTTTCTTTCAGAAAAAAGTCAACGCGGGAAAGTCCCTGGCATTCCAGAATCTGAAAGGTTTTGATTGCAAGTGATTGAATTTCCTTTGTTTTATCTTCGGGAACTCTGGCGGGGATTTCCAAAACAGCTCCGTCCGCATCAACATATTTTGCCTCGTATGAATAAAAATCCCTTGTTGCTTTTACTTCACCGGGAAGGGAAGCCCGGGGGGTATCATTTCCCAAAACAGAACATTCAATTTCTCTGCCTGGAATGTTTTCTTCTATAATTATTTTTGTGTCGTACTTAAAGGCTTCGTTTACGGCATTGCAAAAATCCTCTTTACTGCTGACTTTACTAACCCCCACACTGGAGCCCATGTTAGCAGGTTTAACAAAAACAGAGTTCCCCAATGCCGTACATATTTCTGCAAAGGGGGGGATAGTTTCCCAATCCCGGAGGACAAGAAATTTTCCAATGGGTATACCGCCCTGTTTAAGCAGCCGCTTCATTACATCTTTATCCATGCCGGCTGCTGAACCAAGCACTCCTGACCCGACAAAAGGAATGTCGGCGAGTTTTAAAAGGCCCTGGACTGTACCGTCTTCGCCAAAGGGGCCGTGGAGTATGGGAAAAATAACATCTATTTGAACAGAATTTTGCGGGTCTTTTGGCAGGGAAAGGATACCCATGCTTTTGGCAGGCAGCCATGCTTCTGTACCATTTGGATTAAGGCCAATTGTAATTGGGTTGTCTGCATTGTCGATAAATTCACTTGCTTTAGTATGTTTGCCGTACAGCCATCTGCCGCTTTTATCAATACCAATAAGGATTGGGTTATATTTTTCTCTGTCAATGGCTTCAAAAATATTTTTTGCTGACTGAAGTGATACTTCGTGTTCGGCGGATTTTCCTCCGCACAGTATGCCAATATTAAGTTTTTTAGAACCTGTACCGTCTTGCATCATTTTATTAGCCTGCCTTTAAGAGATACTGTACCACATCGTTAAGGCTCATTCTCTGACGGCCTGTAGACCTGTCTTTATTGTCTCTTATTTCCGCTTTAAGGTTAAGTAGTTTATTCTTGTCAGAGCTTTGAAGCGTACAACGGCCCGGAGGGACATGCAGGAAAGGGCATTGTTTGTTTAAAATAAGTGAAACATAATCGTGTACAGAAGATAGTTTTACAGTTGTATAGATACCGTAAGGGCCGCCGCTTCTTCCCAGGCCGGAAACATCGTGGGCATCTGAACCGGCTACGGCAGGAAGCCTCAAAATACGCGCATACTCAAAAGCCTGTGCGTCGTACAATGCATCGTGGTTTCCTGCATTTGCAGCTTCTATGGCATCAACAAGATACGGGACTAACGTAACGGTGTTAAGGTATGTGTGCTGTCTGAACGGGTGGGCATGTACGATACAGCCTCCGTCACGGTGTACTTCGCGGAATTGCTCTTCTCTTGTCCACCTGATCATTTCAGGATGTTCAAGGAGCCATGTTTTATCCAGGCCGTAAATTAAATAATCATCGCCTTCAAAGGTTTCTTCCCAGCCAAAAAAAACATCCAGGCCGTGTTTTTCTCCTTCGTTTTTTGCTTCTTCGTAACCTGAGCAATATCCCTTAACCCATTCTGCCCAGTGTTTGCGGCGATCAAACGTTGTATTGCTGTTAAAAAAATGATCTGTTACCATGATTCCGGTAAAGCCCAGATCAACGTAACGCTGAATGTAGTCTTTCCCACGGGAAACAGCGCAGACGCTGGACTGGCAAGTATGAAGGTGAGTTTCGTATAAAAATCCCGTGTGCATTTTTTCTGTTTTCACTTTGCAGACAGTTTTTTAAATCTGATTTCGCAGACCCCATCCCCTCTGGCAATGGTTTTCTTCAATTCCAGGCTGCAGTCAAAAACTTCTGCTATGCCGCGGTCACCTTCCATGGCCCAGTCGCAAAGTTTGTCTATTTCTTTATCGGAACAACCCTGTTTCTGCCACGCGTTTACCAGCGGGCAGTAGTGAAAATCAACATCAAAGGCATCGTCGCTGAGCGAAAGGAATTCCATTTCAAAGACAGCTTTGCCAATACGGGAAAAAAGTTTTTTCTTCAGCAGACGGCAGCTACGCCGGTTGTTTTCGCTGTCTGCAATCTGTACGGCAGTATCCTTTCCGGTAAGTGCTCTAATACCGTGGTATATTCCGCAGCGGCGAATTGCAGCGGGGGCAAAACTTTCCGGGTTGGTCCCGCTTTTGCGCCCTTCATCGGCAAGAAAGTACATCCACAGCGCCCGGTGTTCAAAAAAATTCCGCAGATTGCGTACAAAAAACCCGTTTTTTCTGGCGTTGTTTTTTATGCTCATTGTTCACTGCCCTTGCTGTTATCATTTTTTCTTTCTTTTTTCTTTTCATTGTCGCCGTACATGGCAGCCCGGTATGCTTTTTTCAGGATACCCACTCTGCCGAATAGAAGCCAAAAAGCAATAAGGCAGAATATAACGATTGGGCCGCCATATATAGTTATTGTCAGAATTGCCAGTAAGGCACCGGAGGCAAAAACGCCAAAACCGTTGAACATGTCCTTAATACGTTCACCCAGAGTATGGCCTGGTTTTGGAATATAATTACTGGTAAAAACAACAAGCTCAACAGTGGCATAATCAACAAGGTTTCCAAGACGTTTCAGCTGGTTTCCCAGCCAGTCAATTTCGTTCTGCAGTTCTGAAATGCGGGTTTCTACTTTCATAATGTCGTCGATACTGGTAGTACGGCCCAAGTAGCCCTGAAAAGTTGCTAGCAGCGTTTTTTTGGTATTAAGACGCCCTTCCAAATCGTAAAATTTTATGGTTACATCCTCGGCGGTTTCTGTCCTGGACATGGTCTTTCCCAGTATGCTGGTCCCGGCTATTAGCTGTTCATAAAACATTTCAGGAACCCTGATTGTAAAATAAGAAGATGTTCCATCGGATCTCGTACTTTCCGAATAAGCTCCGTATCTGTTCATTAATTCATCGATTTTTTGATTTACCCCGGAAAGGTTTCCTTCGCTGTCTGTGAACGAAGGGTCAGCTTGTATCCTTAGATTAGCCTGTTTTACCAGTTTCCGCGCAACAGGCGCAACGGTGCTTTCTATCTGAATGGTTTGCTGGTTAGCGGTTTGCGCTTCAGAAGCAAAAGTCGATCCTGATGCAGAAGCAGGTGCAGAAGCATCCCTGCCATGAATCGCTTCATTTAATCCTGTACTTTCTAATATTGTTTCAGAGCGTGAGTTAAAATCGGCTTCATACGCTTCATAACTGTCACTGCCGGATGCTTTTCCTCCGCACCCAATGTGCAGAGCAAGGATCATCAGCAATACACTTGTTATTAAGCAGATTTTTTGTTTTTGAAAAGTCATTCTTGAATTCCTTTTTATAGGTTTCGGTAACACTCGTCTATTACAGGGTTGATTGAAGGCAGATCAAAACCCATCGCTAAAAGATTTTTTTTATCGGCGCTGTCTTCCCAGTCCATATAGGGATCTGAATAATGATCCCTAAGGAAATTATAGACAAGATCTTCCGCTTCTTCAGGCAGCGTAAAGAATAAACCTTTTCCGGTTCCCAGAATTTTTCGTATAGAAGACCGGGTTTTTGCCAGGAAGCGGTCTTCGTAGACATCGTATGAACGTCCCGAAAGTAGTTTTAACCTGTCGGATACAGAACCTTTTGCCTTGTCAAGTGTTTTGCCGGAAAAGATTTTAGGTACGGACTTTTGTTTGGTTGCGGATGGCGATGCGCTAAAATCTGATATTTTGGTTATTGGGGCTGGCTTGTAACCGGTGGCTATAATAGGCGTCGCCGGTTTTGCAGGCAGTGCCGGTTTTGCCAGTGGCTCTGGTTTTACTGGTGGTGAAAATTTTACGGGCAGCACAGGTTTTGCAGGTTGTACTGGTTTTACCAGCGGCGCCGGTTTTGCAGACAGTACCGGTTTTATGGGTTGTACTGGAGGAGTGAATCTTACTGGCTGTACAGGTTTTGCAGGTTGTACTGGTTTTGCCAGCGGTGCCGGTTTTGGAGGCAGTGCTGGTTTTACGGGTTGTACTGGAGGAGTGAATTTTACTGGCTGTACAGGTTTTACAGGTAATGCCGGTTTTACCGGCTGCGAAAATTTCACAGGCTGTACAGGTTTTGCTGGTGATGCTGATTTTACAGACGGCCTGGTAACAATTGTTGTTTTAGTTTGTTCTGCCGGTTTTAGTTTATACGGTATTTTAACCGGCCTGGCCGGTGCAAGGCTTGCTGCCCGCTGCGGAGCTTTTCCTGCCGGGCGTGCAACAATTGCTGCTGGTTTTTTTATTATAACAGGTTTTGGAGCTATTTTTGGCACTGCTTTTGATTTTGGTTTGGGTGCTATCCTGGGAAGTGCCTTTACATTAATTGTTGACTGTATCGCCTTTGCTTTTTTGTGTGTTACCGGTTTTATTTTGGATTTTGCAGTTGCTGCCGGTTTATATTGTTGTACCGGAATCTGTTTTGCTGCCAGGCGTTTTTTCCTTACCGGTTTTTTTCCGGCAGGGGCTGGAAGCGCCCTGGAGGCAGGAAGCGGTTTTTGCTGTCCCTGGGTTGCCAATACATGTTTGATCGAATTCCAGTTTCTCTGAAGGTACAAATCGCCCTGAATGGAATAATAATAACCGGTAACAAGGCTGCTCATAATTGAAGAGAGGATTTCATCATCCCGTTTCTTTGCTATTTGTCCTCTGCGTATGGTCATGTAAACATCGTAGTTCTTTTTTCCGTATTTACGGGAATAGAGAAAGAGAATCCGCTCGAATGCCGGATCATTGGACATGTTCCAGTATTTTATGCAGTAACCCAGTATCTGGTCTTCCAGGCGGCTAAAGGGCGGAATTTCTATACGTGCAAGATCTTCAGGAGAAAAAATTACCGTTGAAAGATCAATAAGCGGTGCATGAATGCCGAATTTTTTCTGATAATAATAACTATCCCAATCTGCCTGAACCAGGCGTTTTCTGTCTTCTTCTTCGGCATGGCGTTTGGCATTCATGCGGCGCCGCCGTTCTTCTTCTACGACCGACAGGGTATCTGTTAAATATGCCCGTACCAGTTCGGTGGCTCTGGCAATGGATTTTTCTTTTAGCTCAAGGACGGCGGAATAGCGTAAAAAGCGTTCCATTCCCGCCACCGCTTCATAACGTTCAGGTGAAAGAAATTTTAGTATTTCTTCCGCTGTCTTAACGGTGGAATAAACATCTTTTTCGTTAAACGATTCGGCCTTTTCGGCAATAATTAAAATTATTTGTTTTACCCGTTCCAGGGACCGGGCGCCAAGCATACGGTAGCCCCTTGCCAAAAGGCTCCTGAAGGCAGGATCGTGGCTGCGGTAGGATCGGAGCAGCCAGGTACGGAATTCATTTTCCGGGTAACGGACCACAAGCCGGTTCTGATATATCCCCATTGCATCTTTGGACTGGCCGGTGGAGCGGAGGTAGTAATATCTTTCTATATCAGGATCGTGATCAGGAAGCAGGTTTGGATATTCCAAACGAAGCAACTCGTCCTGAATCTCGGTAATGTCCATTATTTGGCATTATAGATTGAAAAAGTCCCTATGTCTATGGTAGAATTTATGCCATGATGAATAGAATTAGCGTTCCTGCGATGCATTCTGCGATTATTTCAGTTGTTTTTTCGGCAATATTTCTTGCTTGTTCCGAAAAATGGCCCTCCAATATTCCATTAAACGAAGCTGCAGCTCAGAGTTCCCCCGGTAATGCAGCTTTGGGAGACGGTCTTTTTGCCAGGATTAATACTTCCAAAGGCGAAATAATTCTTAGGCTGGAATTTGAAAAAGCGCCTCTTACCGTCTGTAATTTTGTTGCCCTGGCGGAAGGAAAGATGGATGTTTGCGGCGGAAAACCTTTTTATAACGGTCTTGTTTTTCACCGGGTAGTTCCCAATTTTATGATACAGGGAGGGGACCCTCTGGGAAACGGGAGAGGAGGCCCCGGGTATCAGTTCCCCGATGAATTCGATCCTTCCCTGCGGCACAATGGACCGGGAATTCTTTCTATGGCAAATGCAGGACCCGGCACTAACGGAAGCCAGTTTTTTATTACTCACACAGGAACCCCCCATCTGGACGATCGTCATACGGTATTTGGAAAGGTAGTGGAAGGCCAGCGTGTTGTAAACCTTATTCAACAGGGCGATAAAATTAATACTATTACTATTGTACGGAACGGGCCGGCTGCAGAAAATTTTACTGCGGATCAAACATTGTTTAGTAATTTGCTTTCGCAGCTGGGTGCTGCGGCAGCTGGCAAGGAAAGGGCGCAGCGGGAAGCTGATCTGGAAGCAATAACAAAAAAATATCCCGGGCTTACGGCCGGCGCCAATGGTATTCAATATATAATCCAAAAACAGGGAACAGGCACAAAGCCTGCACAGGGCAGTACTGTGCAGGTTAATTACCGGGGCATGTTTATTACAGGCGAAGTATTCGACGCATCTGAAGCCCATGGCAGCCCTCTGGAATTTCAGGCAGGCATGGGACAGGTCATTTCAGGCTGGGATATTACAGTTCTGGATATGAAAGTTGGCGAGAAACGGCTGGCTGTTATTCCCCCCGAACTGGCTTATGGGACACGTGGTGCCGGCGGTGTAATTCCCCCCAATGCATTTTTGGTGTTTGAAATGGAACTGGCGGGAATAAAATAATAATGTCTGATATTTGGGAAAAGGCCAAAATTCTTCGTATTGTACCGGCAGCGATCTTTTTTTATGATTGTTTCAGACTCCTTTTTTTATTTGCAATGCTGGTTTTTTTTCAAATGCTCTATCCTGAATTTAGAATCAATAATTTTCCGCTGATAATGTACACCTCTCCCAATGCTCTTTTTCCCATGATGGCATTTTTTTTATTGATTCGTTATAAGGATTCCAGGCCTTTTATACCCTTGTATATAACAGGAAAAATACTATGTGTACTCTGTATGATGATTTGGCTGGTCTTTACTCTTAATGCCCGGCGTGATTTCATATTTATGGAACAATTTAAGAAAATTTTGTGGGTACTATTTTTGATTACTGCAGATCTTGCTGCTATTATGGGAATGATTTTGCAAATCGAAGAAACCCCGCAGATAAGCACAGTGATAGAAGCGGCGCAACCAGCTGTTGGTGCTGCAGAAGGAGGTGAATGATGCGTGTTATCCCCATTGCCAGCGGTAAGGGCGGAGTTGGCAAATCTCTTGCGGCAGCAAATCTGGCAGTAGCTTTGGCACAGGCAGGCCAGCGTGTGGTACTGGTTGATTTGGATTTGGGCGCATCGAATCTCCATTTGGTTATGGGTTTTCATTCCCCTGCAAAAGGGATAGGGACATTCCTTAACAATACAAAAGGCGATTTTACTCAGGTTATTTCAAAAACAGATATACGGGGTCTGCGTTTTATTCCCGGCGATCAGGAAATGCCGGGGCTTGCCAACTTAAAGTCTTTTCAGCGAAATGCCCTGATAAGGCGCCTTTTGGCGCTTGAGTCGGATACCGATATACTGATCCTGGATTTAGGGGCGGGGACGCATCAGTCTATTCTGGATTTCTTTCTTCTTTCCGGCCAGGGAATTATTATTAGTTCCCCTGCGGTTACGGCAACCCTTAATGCCTATGTTTTTTTAAAGAACACCGTTTTTCGCCTTATGTATACAAAATTTTCAAAAGGAACAGAAGCGAATAATTACCTGGAAAGGGTTCGAAAAGACAGCTCGGGAAGTCAGCGTTTGTATGTGCCGCAGATGCTTGCGGAAATTGCAAAGATAGATCCTGAATCCCATAAAAAGTTTGCCGATGCAGCAGCTCACTTTCACCCGCGGCTGATAATGAACATGATTGAAGATCCCAAAGATGCTGAAGTAGCGATGAAGATACGCCGTTCCTGCGAAGAATATCTTGACATTAAGGTTGAGCATTTGGGGATTATGTACCGGGACGGGATTCAGGATACTGCTCTGTCTTCCCGGCTGCCGGTTGTACTCTACAAGCCGCAGTCGGTAATTTCCCAGGCAATATACCGTATTGCAGATAAAATTCTGGAAAGTCAGGAAGAGAATTTTACCCTGACCAGCGAAGCCATAGATGAAAGTTTCCAGGAAGCAAGCCTGGAAGCGGAGATTGACTTTGAAAACAAAATGGAGTATGTAGAAGAATTGCTGCACACAGGGGCTCTTACCCAGGGAGATTTACTGGAAACCGTAAAATCGCAGCAATTGGAAATATCCAAACTGAAAAAAGAAAACAACTTTTTAAAACTCAAATTAACCAATGCTGTTTCCAGGGGCTTTAAGGTATAATTTCAGGGTTTACATTGATATTTTTGGAGAACCATTAAATGCCCAAACGGACAGACATTAATTCGGTTATTATTATTGGCTCAGGACCCATTATAATCGGCCAGGCCTGTGAATTTGACTATTCAGGAACCCAGGCATGCAAAGCGCTTAGAAGTTTGGGCTATAAAATTATTCTGGTTAACTCCAACCCTGCCACCATTATGACTGATCCTGTTGTTGCTGATGTAACCTACATAGAGCCGCTTAATGTAAACCGTCTTGCAGAAATAATCGAAAAGGAAAAGCCCGACGCCTTACTGCCTAATTTGGGCGGTCAATCGGGTCTTAATCTTAGCCTTGAACTGAAAAAGGCCGGAATTCTGGACAGGTACAATGTAAAAGTAATTGGCGTTCAGCTTGATGCAATTGAACGCGGCGAAGACCGTATTGAATTTAAAAAAACCATGAACTCACTTGGCGTAGATATGCCAAAGAGCTTTGAGGCGTTATCCGTTGAGCAGGCAGAAAAAGTAGCTGATGATCTTGGTTACCCGGTGGTTATCCGGCCTGCCTATACCATGGGGGGAACCGGCGGCGGCATAGTATACAACAAAGAGGAACTGCAAATTGTTGCCAACAGGGGTATTCAGGCTTCGATTATCGGGCAAGTTTTAGTCGAAGAGAGCGTTCTGGGCTGGGAAGAGCTTGAAGTTGAAGTAGTCAGGGATTCAAAAAACCAGATGATTGCAGTTTGCATGATCGAAAATATTGATCCAATGGGTGTTCATACCGGCGATTCGTTTTGTGCGGCCCCCATGCTTACTATTAAAAAAGATTTACAGGAAAGGCTTAAGCAAATTGCATTTACCATTGTTTCCGGGATTGGTGTTATTGGCGGGACTAATGTACAGTTTGCCCATGATCCTGTTACAGACAGAATTGTTATTATCGAAATTAATCCCAGAACATCCCGTTCTTCGGCGCTGGCTTCCAAGGCAACAGGGTTTCCGATAGCCTACGTTACTTCTCTTCTGGCAGCCGGACTTACCCTTGACGAAATTCCGTACTGGAAAGAAGGTACAATGGAAAAATATGCGCCATATGGAGATTATGTTGTTCTAAAATTCGCCCGGTGGGCATTTGAAAAATTCAGCGGAATAGAAGACAAACTCGGTACGCAGATGAAAGCGGTCGGGGAAGTAATGAGCATAGGGCGTACTTTTAAAGAGGCTTTCCAAAAGGCAATTCGTTCTCTGGAAACCGGCAGAAGCGGCCTTGGCTTTGCAAAAAATTTCCATGAACTTGCCGTGGAAGAATTACTGTTAACGATTGCTGTTCCAAACAGCGAAAGATATTTTGCCATATATGAAGCGTTACGAAAAGGTGTTAGTGTAGATACAATTTATAACATTACCATAATAAAAAAATATTTTCTGGAACAAATGAAAGAGCTGGTGGATCTGGAAAATGAAATTTTAAGTTATAAAAAAATGGTCTTGCCTGACGAATTGTTAACAAGGGCAAAAAAAGACGGCTTTGCAGATAAATACCTTTCTAAATTGCTTGAGGTGCCGGAAGAATATATCAGGCTCCACAGAAAAGTTGCCGGGATACAGGAGGAATGGGATATAATTCCTGTCAGCGGCAGCGATGCTGAATATTTTTATTCAACATATAATGGTCCGGGAAAACTGGGTAAAGAATTAATACTATCACGGGAAAAACGGGGAATTAAGGCAAAAGCAACATCGGACAACAGGAAAAAAGTTATAATACTAGGGGGCGGCCCCAACAGAATAGGGCAGGGTATTGAATTTGATTATTGCTGTGTACACACAGCCTTTGCACTCCGTGAATTGGGTTTTCAGACAATTATGATAAACTGTAATCCCGAGACAGTTTCCACCGATTACGATACTTCCGACAAACTCTATTTTGAACCGCTAACCGTCGAAGATGTGCTGTCAATTTACCAGCATGAAATGCCGCTGGGTATTATTGTCCAGTTTGGAGGGCAGACGCCGCTTAATATTGCAATGGAATTAAAAAAAGCGGGAGTGCCGGTTTTGGGGACATCACCGGAGGTAATTGCACTGGCCGAAGACAGGGCATTGTTCAGAAAAATGATGGATAAGATGAATATCCCCATGCCGGAATCGGGAATGGCCTGCAACTATGAAGAAGCAGTTAACACGGCAAACAGAATCGGGTTTCCTGTTATGGTACGGCCGTCGTATGTTTTGGGCGGAAGGGCAATGGAAATTGTATTTGGCAGTGAGCAGCTTAAAAAATACATTAACGTTAACGCGCAGTATATCAGTAATGAAGCGCCGGTACTTATTGACCGTTTTTTGGACAACGCCCTTGAATGTGAGGCAGATGCACTTGTGGACGGCAGTAATGTATTTGTTCCGGCAATCATGGAACATATTGAATATGCCGGCATTCATTCAGGGGATTCGGCGTGTGTTATTCCTACCATTAATATTACAGAGAAGCAGATAGAAACCATACGGGAGTATACCTGTAAAATTGCCGGAGAGCTTGGTGTTGTCGGACTGATGAATATTCAATATGCAATTCATCAGGACAAGGTGTATGTCCTGGAAGCTAATCCACGCGCTTCCAGGACAGTGCCGCTTGTTTCCAAGGTATGTAACCTTAACATGGCAAACCTTGCAACAAAACTTATTATGGGAAAGCATACAGGGGACGTTATCGATCTTCCGGCGTTAGAAAGACCGGAAATAGATTATTATGGAGTAAAGGAAGCTGTTTTCCCGTTTTATATGTTCCCGGAAGTTGATCCACTTTTGGGGCCTGAGATGCGGTCTACAGGCGAGGTTTTGGGCCTGTCAGATTCTTTTGGCCTTGCATTTTACAAAGCACTGGAAGGCAGCAAGACTATTTTACCGCTTTCCGGTTCAGTATTGATCTCTGTAGTTGATAAGGACAGGGAAGCATCGGTTGAAGTTGCAAAACAATTCGAGCTTCTTGGGTTTAAAATCTATGCAACAAAAGGGACGCATGCATATCTTGGTTCAAAAGGTATTAAAGCCGAGGTTATCAATAAGCTCTATGAAGGCCGTCCTGATATTGAGGATGCGATAAAAAATCATCAATTGGATGTAATTGTTAATACGCCAAGTGCAAGCATACGCAGCAATGCAGATGACTCGTACATCAGAAAATCAGCCATCAGGTATAATATCCCTTACATGACTACCCTAACGGCAGCGCTGGCAGCCGTAAAAGGGATTGCTGAGAAACTTAATAAACCTGGCGAACATGCCTGCTCGCTGCAGGAGTACCATAAAAGGAAGGGCTGATACCGGAGGGGATATGGCGGGCGATACTAAACTGGATACATACCTGGATACTCAAATTAGCGAAGTGCGGAAAAAAGTTGGAGATAAAAAGGTGCTTCTTGCCCTGTCGGGCGGGGTAGACTCTTCTGTATGTGCAAGTCTGTTGTCAAAAGCCATACCAGGCCAGCTAAGCTGCATTTTTGTTGACCATGGTTTTATGCGGTTAAACGAAGGCGATCAAATAGAACAGGTTTTTTCCAAATATAAACTTTGTTTTATTCGTGTTAATGCACAAAAACGGTTCCTTGCCAGACTAAAAGATGTAAGCGATCCTGAAACAAAACGAAAAGTTATTGGCGAAGAGTTTATCCGGGTATTCGAAGAAGAAGCTGCAAAGCTCGGCGACATCCAGTTTCTGGCACAGGGAACAATTTATCCTGACATTGCAGAGTCCGGCGGTAAGCATGGCAAAACAATAAAGAGCCATCATAATGTAGGAGGGCTTCCTGCAAACCTGGCTTTTTCCGGGCTTGTAGAACCGCTGGCAGGGCTATATAAAGACGAGGTTCGTGTTCTTGGCAGGAAGCTGGGATTGCCGGCATTCCTGGTGAACCGTCAGCCCTTTCCGGGGCCAGGACTTGCCGTTCGTGTAATGGGAGAGGTTACTGAAGAAAAATTGGATATTTTACGCAAAGCTGATGCTATAGTACGCGAAGAACTTGATCGTACAAAGCGCAGGCCGGATCAGTATTTTGCTCTTTTAACCGGCACCCGGTCTGTGGGTGTTAAAGGGGATAACAGAACCTACGATTATGTAATTGCTATCCGGGCTGTAATTACAGACAACTTTATGACCTGTGAATATGCGCCGCTGTCCCACAGGATTTTAAGCTGTATGTCGTTGCGGATTACCGGCGAGATACCGGCAGTAAGCCGCGTTGTTTATGATATAACGTCAAAACCGCCTGCTACGGTGGAATGGGAATGAACGGAAACCTGTTGGTTCCGTATAGGAATAAAAATGTTGATTAAAATAATAGACTACAAGGCAGGAAACGCCCCGAGTGTTTTGCATGCGGTAACCCGCCTTGGTTTTAGTGCTGATTTTGCCCGCAGTCCGTGTGATCTGGAAAATGCTACGCATATTTTACTGCCGGGGGTAGGAAGTGCAAAGGCAACAATGGAATCGTTAAAAGAAATGAAATTAACCGGGGCGCTGGAAAACGCAGTCTTGCACAAAAAGGTTCTGTTTTTGGGTATTTGTGTCGGTCTGCAAATTCTTTTTGAACACAGCGAAGAAGAAAATGCCAGGTGCCTTGGATGGCTTAAAGGCAGGGTTGTAAAGTTTGATGTTTCCAGAGTAAGAGTTCCGCAGATGGGATGGAATCAGGTGCAATTTGTAAAGGATGCGCCTTTTGGAATACAAGGCGATTTTTTCTATTTTGTTAATTCCTATTATGCAGTACCGGAAGATAATACCGGTGTATGGGGTACAGCGGATTATAACGGCCCGTTTACAGCGGCGGTTCACAGCAACAATGTGTACGCTACCCAGTTTCATATTGAAAAAAGCGGCGATGCCGGACTGGCGCTGCTAAACGGTTTTCTTGGCTTAAAGAAAGAGGTTTAGGATTAATTCATGCTAACAAAAAGGCTGATTGCCTGCTTTGATATAATAAACGGCAGGGTAACCAAGGCTGTTCAGTTTCAGGACAATATCGATGTTGCTCCGGCAGAAGAACTTGCAGGCGCCATGTATGAAGAGCAAATCGACGAACTTGTTTTTTATGATATTACAGCCAGCGCAGAAAAACGCAGTATAGACATCAAAACCGTAAAGAAAGTGGCGCACCGTGTTTTTATACCATTTACCGTTGGCGGCGGAATTAAAGACCTGCATGATATGTACGAAGCGCTTAAGGCGGGAGCAGAAAAGATCAGCATTGATTCTATGGCAGTACGGAACCCCCCGGTTATCAAGGACGGTGCAAAAGCCTTTGG
>Ga0082212_10005008_pt1 | contig 18235 bp, 20 predicted proteins | sample TergutNt197P3_FD_71548 | JGI IMG/M metagenome (GOLD analysis project Ga0082212, IMG submission 71548) | Neocapritermes taracua P3 segment gut microbial communities from Petit-Saut dam, French Guiana - Nt197 P3 | ecosystem: Host-associated > Arthropoda: Insects > Digestive system > Gut ...
TATGGTGAAGCACCTGTTCGGGCGTATCGCACAGCAGGCAGCAATCGGCTATTTCCTGCTTGCGGATATACCCGTCGGCCGCCATGGAGTCCTGCATCCAGTCCAGAAAGCCCTGCCAGTATTTCGTATCGTACAGGATGATGGGGAAGGGGCGGATGCGCTTTGTCTGGGAGAGCACAAAAGCCTCGGAGAATTCATCCAGCGTGCCCATGCCGCCCGGCATGACCACATAGGCCTGGGCGTATTTGACGAACATGAGCTTGCGGATGAAGAAATAATGGAAGTCGAGCCGGGTTTTGACATAGGGATTGCAGCCCTGCTCAAAGGGCAGGTGGATGCGCAGGCCGATGGATGCGCCGCCTGCCTCGCTTGCGCCCTTGTTGGCCGCTTCCATCAGGCCGGGGCCGCCGCCGGTGATAACGCCGTAGCCGTGTTCCACCAGCAGGCGGCCGAGAGTTTCGGCGTCCAAGTAGAGTCTGCTGCCGGGTTCGGCGCGCGCGGAACCGAAGACGGAGACGCAGTTGCGGAAGGAACTGAGGGCCTCGAAGCCTTCGACCATTTCGGCCATGATTTTGAAGAGGCGCCAGGCTTCCTTGCTGGAAAGGTCATCTATGGAGCTTTTGGCGAGAGACATGGGAACTCCCTGTTGGCAATGTGCGCTTGGGCCGGCGCGCAAGGCATGTGGCCGTGGATGCGTATGCGCGCAGCCTATGGCTTGGCGCTCCCCGCGTCAAGGACTTCGCGCGGTCTGAGCTGCACTTGCGTTGATGGCGCAACAGGGCGTAAGATGGATGCGGCATGTGTTATCTGCGGAGGGAGCCATGAAAGTGACGTTTTTCGGCGCGGCGCGCACAGTCACCGGGTCTTGTTTCATGATTGAAGCCGCCGGCGCGCGTTTCGCCATAGACTGCGGCATGCATCAGGGCAACAAGGCCATTGAGGCGCGCAACCGCTATACCGGGATTTACGAGCCCGACAAGATTGATTTCATTCTTCTTACGCATGCGCATATTGATCATTCGGGGCTCTTGCCGCGTCTGGCGCGCGACGGGTACGACAAACCCGTATATTGCACGCCTCCCACCCATGCGCTTGCGGAGTTTATGCTGCTGGACAGCGCCCACATCCAGGAAATGGAAGCCGAATGGCGCAGTCAGCGCTATGCCAGGCGCGATCAGCACGATGCGGTGGAACCTTTGTATACAACGGAAGACGCGTTGAAGATCATCCCGCTGTTCAAAAACGTCAACTACCATGAGAGCTTTGAGCCGCATCCCGGCGTGCAGGTGCGGTTTTACGATGCCGGCCATATTCTTGGCGCCGCCGCGATACATTTGACCGTTACCGAGGCGGGATTCGGCACCCGGCTGTTGTTTTCGGGCGACCAGGGCAGGCCGGGCGCGCTTATTGTGCAGGATCCGGAACTCCCGCCGGAGATAGACTACCTTTTCGTGGAATCAACCTACGGTGATCGCGATCACAAGGAAGAGGAGAATACCCTGGCGGAACTGGCCGAAGCCATCGCCTACAGTTACAAGCACCGGGAAAAGGTCATCATTCCGGCCTTTGCCGTGGAGCGGACGCAGGAGGTTTTGTATTGCCTGCATTCCCTGCTGCAACAAGGCAAGTTGCCGACGGACATGCCAGTCTTTGTGGACAGTCCCCTGGCGATCCGGGCCACGAGCGTTTTCCGCCGCCATCAGGCGTATTTTGATCCGAACGCCAGGCGGCTGCTGGCCCGGGGCGAAGACCCCTTTGATCTCCCCAACCTCAGATATACCCTGAACAGCGCGGAATCACAGGCCATTAACGAGATGAAGGGCCCGGCCGTCGTCATTTCGGCGAGCGGCATGTGCAACGCGGGGCGCATCAAACACCACCTCAGGCATAATCTGTGGAAAGCAGGCGCCAGTATCGTTTTTGTCGGTTATCAGGGCGTGGGCACTCCGGGGCGTAAAATAGTGGACGGGGGAAAATCCATCAGCCTTTTCGGCGACGAGGTAGCGGTGAAGGCCAAAGTTTTCACCATAGGCGGGTTTTCCGGTCATGCCGGGCAAAGTCAGTTGCTGGAGTGGATCGGCGCGGCGGTGCGGCCGGACGTGCGCATTGTGCTCGTCCACGGTGAACCGAAAGCGCAGGATATCCTGGCGGGCCTGATCCGGGAAAAATTTCACCTGACGCCACTCGTGCCGGACTACCTTGAGCAATTGGAGATTATCCCGGGCAGGATTCCGGTGGAGCATGTGGCGCCCGCCGAACCGGAAGTGGCCCGGCCCGGGGTGGACTGGGAATCCCTCATCAGCGATACCGAAGCGAAATGGGCTGTGCTCAAAAACAAACTGGCCGAGGTGCGCACGCGGCCCTGGGCGGAGCAGACGGAACTGCGCGAACGCATGCGGCGGCTGAACGTTGAGTTGATGCGTTTTTTGTCGAGGTTGTGATTTCAATTCCAAAAGCACATGTTCAGGACCCGTGCCGTATGCGCATCATTGCCGGAGAACTCCGGGGCCGGACGCTGAAAAGCGTGGAAGGGCCCGGCTACAGGCCCGCCACGGGTCGGGTGCGCGAAGCCCTTTTTTCCATGCTGGAAGCCAGGGGCCTCGTGTGGCCGGAGTGTGCCGTGCTGGATCTTTTCGCGGGCAGCGGCAGCCTGGCATTTGAAGCCGCCAGCCGCGGCGCGCGGCGGATCTGCATGGTGGAACACTCGGCGCGCGCGGTGCATTGCCTTGAACGGAATGCCGCCGCCCTTGGACTTTCAGCGCCCCGCTGCCGCATCCTGCGGGAGGATGTGTTGCCCCTGCTTGCGCGCCGGAACCGGAGGGGACAGGCGGCGCCGGAAGAGCGCTTTGACGTGGTGTTCATGGATCCGCCTTACGGCATGAACCTTGTGCCCGCTGCCCTGCAAGCGCTTGTGCGCGGGCAGTGGCTTGTGCCGGAAGCCTTTGTGCTGGCTGAAGTGGAAACGCGCGCGCGGATCGATGAGGCCGCGCAGGAAGGATTTGCCTGCGTCGGCAACCGCGAGTATGGGCAGACGCGGGTTTTGCTTTGGCAGGCCGGGTAGCGGTCCGGTTTGTCGTGGTATTTTTTGGGGGATCGCTACCTGCTATTGACCACCTTGACGTAAAAGGAGGGAGCTGACTGCCATGCGCCAGGAACGCACCGCCATCTATCCCGGCACCTTTGATCCTTTGACGAACGGACACGTAAGCCTTATCCGCCGCAGCAGGGAGCTTTTTGACCGGGTCGTGGTCGCCGTGGCCGCCGACACGCCCAAAGATCCTCTTTTTACCCTGGAGGAGCGGGTACGGCTCGCTCGTGAAGCCATCGGGGGCAGTGATCCCGGCATCGTGGTCGAACCCTTTGACGGCCTGCTGGTGGACTATGTAGCTAGACGCGGCTCATGCATTTTGTTGCGCGGTTTGCGGGCGGTTTCCGATTTTGAATACGAATTCCAGCTGGCGCTGATGAACCGCAGGCTGCGGCGTGATATCCAGACGGTGTTTTTGATGACGGATTACCAATGGCTGTACATCAGTTCCACCATCGTCAAGGCCGCTGCCAGCCTGGGGGGCAATATCCACGGCCTGGTGCCGGGGTGCGTGGAACGCGCCCTACGGGAAAAATACGCCCAGGGCGCGCCGTCCGGAAAGCGGCATGCCTGATCTCCCCAGCGTCGTCTGCATCGCCGGGCCCACAGGCGCGGGCAAGAGTGCGGCGGCCTTGAGCCTTGCGGGCGCATTGGGGGGCGAGGTGATCAATGCCGATTCCCGCCAAACATTTGCGGATTTTCCGGTCATCACGGCCCAGCCGGGCCCGGAAGAGCGGCGCCTCTGTCCGCATCATCTGTACGGTTTTTTACATAGCTCGGAGCGGATCAGCGCAGGGCAATGGGTCGGGCTCGCCGCCGCAAAAATCGCGGAGTGCGCGGCGCGAGGGAGCCTGCCGCTGCTGGTGGGCGGCACGGGTTTGTATATTCGGGCTATCACGCGGGGCATGGCCAATATTCCGCCTGTGGATCCCACAGTCGCGCAACGCCTGGAAGAGGAATACGCGCGGCAGGGGTCACAGGCTCTCCATGCGCGGCTTGCGGCGGTGGATCCGTCCTATGCCGCCCGTACGCCCGCCCGCAACCGCCAGCGGGTGCTGCGCGCCCTAGGGGTATGGGAATGCACGGGCCGCCCCTTTTCCCGGTGGCACGGACAGGAAGGAGGGCGTCCCCTGTGCCGCGCCTTGCTGCTGGTTGTGCGCGCGGAACTTGGAGAACTCGTCCCGCGCTTTGAGCGGCGCATCAGCGCCATGTTGGAGGCCGGAGCGCTAGATGAGGCGCGCAGAGCCCTTGTCAGGTGCGCCGATCCGAAAGCGCCCGGCTGGTCGGGCATCGGTTGCGCCGAACTGTACCGGCATCTTAGCGGCGAACTCAGCCTTGAGCAGGCCCGCACGCTCTGGCTCAGCAAGACCCGGGCCTATGCAAAACGCCAGTTGACATGGTTTCGCGGGCAGCGGGAGGCGGTCTGGATGAACGCTTCAGATCTTGCGGGCATGGTCATGAAAGCGCGCGTTTTTTTGAGCGCTTGACATTTGTTCAATTAGTGTTGAACAATTATCCAATGGAAACACGGACCGCCACCATCATCTTTGAAGTGCTGACTTCCGAGGCCCGGCTTTCAGTCTTCCGTTTGCTGGTCAAATACGCGCCGGACGGCTTGGTTGCCGGGGAGATTGCCCGGATGCTGGACATCCCGAAGACCAATCTTTCCTTTCACCTGAAAACTATCGTCCACAGCGGGCTTGCCGGCATGGAGCGTGAAGGCCGCAATACGCGGTACCGGGCCAACATTTCCCTGATGCTGGACGTTATCGCCTACTTGACTGCGGAGTGCTGTTCCGGCAAGCCTGAACAGTGCCGGAGTTTCCAGGCAGCGCGCGGGGTTGCGTCGGAATTGCTGCCGGACGCGCCAGGGTCGTCTTTCGGGCTTTGCCATCAGCCCGGATTGTTGCAAAGACAAAAAAATCCAACAGGGAGAAGGCTTTTATGAACACGCCGGACAAAAGCGCCCCCAACGAGCAGGTTAGAGAAACCGTGCGCGCAGGGTACGCGGCCATTGCCGCTGGGCAGCAATCTTCTTGCTGCTCTAGCCCGCGCTGTGGTCATGTGGATCCCGCCAAACTGGCGCAAGCCGTGGGCTACGATGCGGAAACCCTTGCCAAGCTGCCGGAGGGCGCGAACATGGGGCTTTCCTGCGGCAACCCCGTTGCCATTGCGGACTTGCGGGAGGGGCAGGTCGTGCTCGACCTCGGCAGCGGCGGCGGCTTTGACGTGTTTCAGGCTGGCGAAAAGGTAAAGGCCTCCGGGCGGGTTATCGGTGTGGACATGACCCCGGAGATGCTTGCCAAGGCACGCAAAAACATTGAGCAGTACCGGCAGCGCACCGGCCTGGACAACGTGGAGTTCCGCCTCGGCGAGATAGAATACCTGCCCGTGCCGGACGCCAGCGTTGACGTGGCGCTTTCCAACTGCGTCATCAACCTCTCGCCGGACAAGCCCCAGGTCTGGCGCGAAATCTTTCGCGTACTCAAATCCGGCGGCAGGGTATCCGTCTCCGATCTGGCTCTGTTGAAGCCGCTCCCCGTGAATATCCGGGAAATGGCGGCGGCTTTGGTGGGCTGCGTGGCCGGGGCCGCGCTGGTGGAAGAAACCAGGGCCATGCTGGAAAAGGCGGGCTTCACTTCCATCGTCCTTACCCCCAAGCCGGACTATGTGCGGAACATGCAGGACTGGAACGACCCTTTGTACCGGGAAATCGCCGAAGCCTTGCCGCAGGGCGATGAAATGGCGGACTATGTGGTCAGCCTGTCTATTGAGGCGCGCAAATAGAGGCAAAGGCGGTACTCAATCGCCAGTCATCGCGTTTGGGCATGCGCCCGCGCGAAATCGTAGCCCATGGTCAGGGCCGCGGCATTGGCCGGGATGAGTTTCGCATAGTGGCTGGAGATGACCCGGCGCAGGGCCTCCTGTACGGTCGCGAGCGGCAGGGCGTCGAGGGCGCAGATCCATGCGCCGAGGGCGATCATGTTGAGCAGCTTGGCGTTGCCGAGCCGTTCGGCCATCTCGTTGAGCGGCACGAGCACGGAACGGGTGTTCGGGTCCACGTGCGAGACGTCAACGAGAGAGCTGTTGACGATCTGCGTGCCGCCCGCGGCGAGCCGGGGCTGAAATTTGTCGAACGAAGGCTGGTTGAGCATGATGGTGCTCAAAGGGCGCTGCACAACGGGCGAACCGATGTTTTCCCGGTCCAGGATCACCGTGCAGTTGGCGGTGCCGCCGCGCATTTCCACCCCGTACGCAGGCACGAAGGTCACGTTCAGACCGTGTTCCATGGCCGCTTGGGCGAGCAGGTTGCCGATGAGCATGACGCCCTGGCCTCCGAACCCCGCCATAATCACGTCTCTGTACGTGTTCATGCCGCACTCTTCCTTGCCGTGCGCGCGTCTTTGAAAGTCCCCAGGGGGAAAGCCGGAATCATGGCCTTGCCGATGTGTTCGTTGGCGGTAGGCGCATCCATGTGCCAGTTGGTGGGGCAGCCGCTGAGCAGCTCGACAAAGCCGTAGCCGTTCAGGTTCACCTGCACTTCGAAGGCGGCCCTGACGGCTTTTTTCGCGGTCATGATGTTCTTGACGGTGTTCAGGGCGCAACGGGCCGAGAAAGAGACCCCGTCCAGCAGCCCCATCAGCTCGGCCATGCGCAGGGGGGCGCCTTCGTTGTCAAAGGAGCGTCCGCGGGGGGTGGTGGTGGTTTTTTGCCCCAGCAGAGTTGTGGGGGCCATCTGCCCGCCGGTCATGCCGTAGACGGTGTTGTTCACGAAGATGACCGTGATGGCCTCGCCCCGGTTGGCGGCGTGCAGAGCCTCATTTGTGCCGATGGCTGCCAAATCGCCGTCGCCCTGGTAGGCGAAGACCGCGCGGTCCGGGCGCGCGCGCTTGACGCCGCAGGCCACGGCCGAAGCGCGGCCATGCGGGGCCTCGATGCAGTCCACGTCCATATAGTCATAGATAAAGGCCGAACAGCCCACCGAGGCGGCCAGGATGGTTTTTTCCCGCAGCCCGAGTTCGTCAATGACTTCGGCTACGAGGCGGTGGGCTATGCCGTGGTGGCAACCGGGGCAGTAATGGGTGGCCCTGTCCAGCAGGCAGGGCGTGCGGTCAAAGGCTTGCGTCTCGCCCGGTCTGGCTTGCATGGCGTCTTTGTGTTTCATCTTATGCCTCCAGGGCCTGCATGATGGGTCCGGCAAAGTCTTCGGCGTCAACGAATTCGCAGGGCATGACGCCGTGCCACGCAACGGGGGTGCGGCCATGCACGGCGAGGCGCACATCTTCGACCATTTGGCCGAGGTTCTGTTCAATCACCAAGAAGCGCGAGCCCTTGTCCGCCAGTTCAGCGATCCTTTCGTCCGGAAAGGGGAAGAGGGTCAGGGGGCGCAGCAGGCCGACCCTGTGCCCCCGGGCGCGCAGCGTTCGCACGGCGCTGAGGGCTATGCGGCCCATGCTCCCGAAGGCCACGACCACAAGTCGGGCGCTGTCCAGGTCCACGCCTTGGAATCTGACTTCTTTGCGCATGGCGGCGTATGTGCCCATGAGTAACGTGTTGCGCGCGCCCAGCTCGCCGTCGGCGAGGTACACGGACTTGAGCAGGCGTTTTGCGCGGCCCGCGCAGCCCTCCACCCGCCAGGACGCGGCGCTTTTGTTCAGACTCTCGAAGCACGGCGCGTTTTTGGGCGCTTTACGCAACAGGGGTTCCTTCATCTGGGCCACCATGGCGTCACCCAGCACCATGACAGGGTTGCGGTATTTGAAGGCCAGGCGGAAGGCGTCGAACATCATGTCGTAGCATTCCTGGCTGCTTGAGGGGGCGAGTACGAGATTGCGGTGATCGCCGTGCCCGCCGCCTTTGACGGCCTGAAAATAGTCGCCTTGTGAGGGACCGATGCCGCCAAGGCCCGGCCCGCCGCGTTGCATGTTGACGACGACGCCGGGCAGCATGCTGCACGCCATGTAGGAAAGACCTTCCTGCATGAGGGAGATGCCAGGGCTGGAAGAAGAGCTCATGGCCGGAATGCCGCATGCGCCCGCGCCCAGCACCATGTTGATGGCGCCGATTTCGCTTTCGGCTTGCACAAACTGGCCGCCTGCATCTGGCAGCAGGTTGGAGAGCATTTCCGAGATTTCATTCTGCGGAGTGATGGGGTAGCCGAAATAACAACGGCAGCCCGCGTCGACAGCGCCATAGGCGATGGCCTCGTTGCCGCGCGCCAGGATACGTTCGGGTGCGGCTTTCATGCGCGCGCCTCCTGGGAGCGTTGTGCCTTTTTGGTTTTGAACACGCGGATAGCCACATCTGGGCACATGATGGCGCAACTGGCGCAACCGGTGCATTCTGTCGCGTTTTCGCCCGTTTCCGCCACGCGATAGCCTTGGCGGTTCAGGCGGGCGGACTGGCGGATGATATGCTTGGGGCACACGCCAGCACACAGCAGGCAGCCTTTGCACCGTTCCTCAATGAAGACAATTCGCGACATGTCCCTTTCCTTGCTTGGGCTTACATGATCAGCATGGCATCGCCATAGGAAAAAAAACGGTACTGCCGCTGGACGGCCTCCGCGTAGGCGTCGAGAACGCGTTTACGGCCAGCGAAGGCGGCAACCAGCATCAGCAGAGAAGATTGCGGCAGATGGAAGTTGGTGATCAGGCCGTCCGCCGCCTGGAAGGCAAAGCCGGGATACAGGAAGATGTCCGTCCAGCCCCGGAAGGCGGTCAGTTTGCCGCAGGCCGCGACGCAGCCTTCGAGCGCCCTGGCTGTTGTGGTTCCCACCGCGATGACGGGGCGGCCGTCGGCTTTCGCTTGGGCCACGGCGCGGGCGCTTTCCGGGCTGATAACGAGATATTCCTGGTGTATGCGGTGGCGGCGGATGTCTGTGCAACGCACAGGGCTAAAGGTGCCATAGCCCACATGCAGGTGCAGTTCCACCCAGTCAAAGCGTCGCTCTGCCAGCTCGTGCAGCAGCTCCCTGGTAAAGTGCAGGCCAGCCGTGGGCGCGGCGACGGAGCCTTCTTCTCTAGCGTAGACGGTCTGGTAACGCTCGGCGTCTTCGGGGGTGTCCCGGCGGCGGATATAGGGCGGCAGAGGGATATGCCCCTCGCGGGTAAAATGCCGGGACACGTCGCCCTGCCATTCAAGAAGCGCCCGGCGCTGTCCGTAGGAGCCGGCTTCGAGCACGGTTACGCGCAGGGCGCCGAAGGCAAGGGATGAGCCAGCCGATATTTTTTTTGAGCCGCGCAGCAGGCAGTCCACTTCGGCCGAGAAGCGCCCGTCTTTGTACCGAGCGGCTTCCCACACCAGTGGCAGGGGGGTGAGGAGCAGAAATTCGACTTTACCGCCGGTGGGGCGCGCGCCCGACAGACGGGCGGCGACCACGCGCGAGGAATTGGCCACCAGCAGCGCACGCGGCGGCAGGTGGGCGGCCAGTTGGGAAAAGCCGCTGTGCCGGACGTGCCCGGTACTCCTGTTCAGCACCAGCAGACGCGAACCGCCGCGTTGCGCAGGCGGATGTTGGGCAATCTGCGCTTCAGGCAGTTCGTAGCGGTAGCTTGAAAGCAGAAAGTCGTCAGGGCTATGTTGCATCATTGGCTCACGTTGTCTTTTCAGCCGCTCTGAGATACATGGAATACAGCCGCGCGGCAAGTGACTCGTCTTTCGGGCAGCGTCTCAGTTTGCCGTGATACTTCGTCAGGCTTCGTTTTTTGCTCCGGTCATGTGCCGAAGCGTGCACTCCCGTCGCAAAAAACTTACCTTCCGCGTCTGACGGCAAACTGAGACGCTACCTTGCAGTATCCAAATCGAGACACTTTTTCGACAAGGGCAGAGCACACGAAGATGCCCCTCGCGGTTGGAGACGGGAGTATGCGCATTTTTTTTGTGATTGCGTTGTTGACAAGCCTGTGTCTTGTCGGCGGGTGCGCCCGCAAGGTCAGGGTGGAAGTCAATGCCTTTGTCGAGAGTGGAGAAATGCGGCAGGCCGGTCGCTTGGCGGGGCAGCGTTGCCTGGTGCTGCCCGCCGGACAGGACGTGAGCCCGGATGACTTGCAGTTTCGGGAGTTTTCGGCGCGGGTCGGGGCCAGCCTGGCCCATAGGGGCTGTGCTCCGGCGCAAGGGCTTGAGGATGCGGATCTGGCGATCTTGCTTGCCTACGGCATCAGTGAACCGTATATCGTGGAAGAGCGCAGCCATGTGGCGTATCGTCCTTGGGGACGCTGGAGCAGGCACATGGCCGAGTATCTGCCTGTGACGACAACGTATATCTTCAATATCGGCCGCATGCGTCTTGAGGCCAGGCTTGTGGAAAAGGCGGCCGCGCCGCCCGGCGGAGCGCAAAAGGACGGCGCGTCTCCCGGGCCGAAGGCGGAAGAAGGGGCGAAGCTTGGCAGGCAGGTGTGGAAGATCGACGCGGCCCACGCCGGGCAGGGGATTGACCTGCGCGCGCTTTTCCCCTGGCTGCTGGCTGCTGCCGGGAACTATTTCGGCGTGGACAGCGGGCAGACCGTTCTGGTTAGGGTGCATGAAGAGGATTTGGCTTCCGTTCCCCCCGCAAAACACATCGCCTCGACGCCGGGAACGGACGCGCTTTAGATATGACCGGCAGCAAAAAGGTCGTGAATTGTGCTAAAAATCACCACGCGCAAAACGCGGTTTGAGCTTGCTCCGTCGCCTGTGGCGGCGCGGTGGACTCGCGTCCGCCGTGACGCCCAGCGCATTGTAACCTTGAGACGCCCTGTATGAGTTACCCGGAAGCCCATTTGCGTTTTAATTCCTTCCAAGGCGCGCGCCTGCACCTTGGCGTGTGCGGTTCCGTGGCGGCGTTCCGCGCGCTGGATCTGCTACGGCACTGGCAGGCCTGCGGCGTCGCGGTCAGCGCCACGCTGACGCCCTCGGCGCGGCGTTTCGTGACGTCTCTCAGTTTTGAGGCTTTAGGCGCATCGCCGGTCTATGGCGATATGTATGATGCGCATGCCGGTCCCTTTGCGCATCTGGAAGCAGGCCAGATCGCGCAGGCCATGGTTATCGCCCCGGTCACGGCCAGCACGCTGGCGCGTCTCGCGCACGGGCTGGCGGATGAAATGCTGGCCTGCCAAGCGCTGGCCCACCAGGGAACGCTGGTGCTGGCGCCGGCCATGAATCCCCGCATGTGGAACCATCCGGCCACCCAGGCGTCCGTGGCGCTGCTTACGGAACGTGGGGCGTGTTTTGTGATGCCGGCAAACGGCAGCGTGGCTTGCGGCGACGAAGGGCAGGGCAAGTTGGCGGATCCTCGCGAAATCTATCTTGCCGGGCTTAAAGCGTTGTCTCCGCAGGATATGGCGGGCCTATGCGTCATGGTTACCCTTGGCCCCACGCGGGAGCAATGGGATGCGGCGCGCTTTTGGAGCAACCCGTCGAGCGGCGTCATGGGCGCGTCGTGTGCCGTTGCCGCCTGGCTGCGCGGCGCCGAGGTGGATGCCGTGTGCGGCCCCGGTAGTCCTTGGCTGCCCGCAGACATCCGGCGGCATAATGTCGTCGGCGCCAGGCAGATGTTCGACGTTGCGCAGGCGCTGTGGCCGTCCGCGCATTACGGCGTGTTTACCGCCGCGGTGGCCGATTTTTCTCCGGAACCCTATGGGAGTGAAAAATTTAAGAAAACCGGTGCGGCGAAGGGTTTTTCCCTGCAATTCACACCCAATCCGGATATTCTGCAAACCTTGGCTGCGCGGCGGCGCCCTGATCAGAAGATTGTGGGTTTCGCGGCGGAGGCGTCCGACGATCTCGGCTCAGCCGTGCGCCGCAAGCTGCGGGCCAAGGGCGCGGATCTTGTGGTCGGCAACCGCATCGGGCAGGAGGGCGCGGGTTTCGGCGTCCCGACGAATGTGGCGCTTGCGGCGGATGCGTCAGGGCGCGAGGAAGAGTGGCCCCTGATGCTGAAGACGGAGGTCGCCTGGCGGATATGCTCATGGCTGCTGCGGTTATGAACGGATTGTGCATGCCCACGGCGCTGGCCTTGAAACAGGCCGGGCTGGAGTACCTGCTCCTTGGCGAAGCGCAGGCGCAGGCCATCCGGGGCGGCGCGCCGGCAGCGGCGCTGCAGCCTGAATCTCCGGGCCTTGGGCCGCCTGCTGCGCAAGTTTCTCCGACGGCGCGGGCCCCGGCCCGGGAGCTGCGGGAAAAGGACTGGCCCGCCGTCTGGCGGGAGCGTCTCAATCAGGTCCATGCCGCGCCGGTTATCTGGACCTATTGGGAATTGGGCCTGGACATGTGCGCCGCGCCGGATCCGCAGCGCCGGGACTTGGTGAAGAGACTTTTAAAGTGTTTGGCCCATCCGGGCGGCACGCACTGCTTCTGGCCCCTGGCCCTGCCTGGAGGGGAAGGAGGGCAGCAACTGGAAGCGAACCCCCCTGTCTTCTGGGAAGGGGTGAGGCGCTTGCATGGTCGTGCGGTGGTGATTATGGGGTCACAGGCGCTGCGCTCCCTCGCCATGCCGGATCGCCTGTGTACGTTGCGGCCTTATCAGCAGGGTTGTTATCAGGGCAGGCAGCTTATTGTCCTGCCCTCGCCCGTTCGGCTCATAAGGGAAGCCGAACCCAAGCCGGCTTTGCAGAGATTTTTGCGCAACATGCTGGCCCAGTTTGCGACATTTTTTACCGACGAAAAAGCGCCGCGCACTCCCTGAATGTGCGCGGCGCTTTGCTTTGATGCCGGGGCAAAAGCATCAGGTATAGTCGCCCCGGTTGAACCTGAACTTTTCGGTCGTTGTCAAAATTTCAAGTTCGTTGATCAGGCTGGCGAGTCCGGCATGCTTTGCGTCAAGGGGCGCGGCCCCTTGCTTCAGATCTTCCACCTGCTGTTCCAGTCCCTCAAGCAGAGGGTAGATTGCCTTGAGATTGCCGTCCGCCCCACGGGCCGACAGCGCGTTCACATAGGCATGTAAAGAATCAAGCAGGCCGGAAGCCTGTTGAAAGCTTTGCTGGAGCGCGTCTTCAAAAGGGTCAACGGATTCCGCTTGCGGTTCCAGCAGCATCTGGCCGATAACCCCAGCCTGCGCCCCCGGCGGTGGAGGCTGGGTGCCCTGCGCTCCGCCTCCTGGCTGCCGAAGCTCCCTGGCAAGCAACGCCTCAAAGCCTTCTCCCTTGGATTGGGCTTTTTGCGCGACTTGCTCCTGCTGGAGCAGGGCATTCAGTTCTTCCACACGTATTTTCATAGCGCCTCCAGGGTTGGCGTTTGCAAAAAACAAGCAAGAAAAATGCCAAGATCTGCGTTTTGTAAGCTGCTAAAATGCCAAATAAATATCATCCCCCCAGCGGCATTTTTTGCCGCACCTGCAAAACGCTGCTGTCCATAAGCGTATCGCGTTCAAAGGGACTTGTCTATCTGGAGAAAGCGTCCTACTATTCCTGTACCGAGGGCGCAATTTTTTGCGTCTCAGGTAATGGCGGTCGCGAGTCCGCCGCGCAGCAACAGGCGGTGGAGCAAGCGTCAACCGCGTCTTGCGCGTAGCGATTTTGGAGCCGCTAGGAGGGAGTATGCAGCTTAACCGGATACTTTGCGCGGTGGATCTTTCCGATCACAGCAGGCAGGTGGCCCAATACGCCGCCATGCTGGCAAAGGCGACCGACGCCCATCTGATTGTCATCTATACGGCGCCTTCATTGAGCCAATATGTCGGTTTTCATGTGCCCCCCAACACCATTGAGAATTTTGTGGGTGAAATCGTAAGCGGCGCGGAAAAGGCCATGGAAACTTTTGTCAAGGAAAATTTTGCTGGCCTTTCGGTCTCGAGCAAGGTGCTCATCGGTTATGCGGCGGAAGAAATCATCAATCGCGCCGAAGAGGAAAACGTGGACATGATCGTCATGGGGACTCACGGACGTAAAGGTATTGACCGCATCCTTTTCGGGTCCGTGGCGGAAAAGGTGGTCAAAAACGCGAAGCAGCCCGTGCTGACGATACGCCCGGCACGGTAGCGCGTATATGTCTTTGACAGGTCCCGACAGCGTCCGTCCCGAAGTGGAAGCGTTTACTCCGTATACGCCCGGCCTTTCCATTGACGAAATCCAGGCGCGTTACGGCTTGAGCCGTGTCATCAAGATGGCGAGCAATGAAAATCCCTTGGGCGTTTCCCCGCAGGTGCGCACGGTTGTCGAACGGCATGCGGCCAAAGCCTTTCGCTATCCCCAGGGCGGCAACCCTCGCCTTGTGGCGGCTCTCGCCCGTCATCACGGGCTTGATGTCGCGCGCGTGGTTGTGGGCAACGGTTCGGATGAACTCATTGATTTGCTTGTTCGCACGCGGGCTGTGCCCGGGCGTCACAACGTCGTGGCCTTTACCCCCTGTTTCAGCATCTATGCCTTGCAATCCCGCTTCTGCGGCGTGGAATTGCGCCAGGCGCGGCTGAGGGAGGATTTTTCCTTCGATTACGAGGCGCTGCTGGGGCTTGTTGACGCCGCAACCGCGCTGGTCTTTGTAACCACGCCCGACAATCCTTCGGGCTACTGCCCTCCTGCGGCGGACCTGAAACAACTGGCCCGGGCTTTGCCTGCCGGCTGTCTGCTCGTGCTGGACGAAGCCTATATGGACTTTGCGGAGGACGAAAGCGCCCACAGCCTGTTGCCGGAACTGCATGCCTTTGCCAACATGGCGGTCTTGCGGACGTTTTCTAAAAGCTTCGGACTCGCGGGCTTGCGCCTGGGCTACGCATTGCTGCCGCCGCTGCTTGCGGACTACCTGTGGCGGGTCAGGTTGCCTTTTTCCGTCAATATCCTCGCGGAGGAAGCCGGTCTTGCCGCTTTGGGCGATGCCTCGTTTCGGGAGGAAACCCTGCGCGTTATACGCAAGGGGCGGGAAACGCTGAGTCGGGGGCTGCGCGCTGTTGGCTGCCATGTCTGGCCGAGCCAGGCGAACTTTCTCATGTTCCGGCCTCCGGCGGACGCTCCGCCGGCACGTGATTTTTTTGAAAACCTCCTGCGCATGGGCATCATCATTCGGCCTCTGGCCAGCTATGGTCTGCCGGATTTGCTGCGCGTCAGCGTGGGGACGGAAGAGGAAAATGTGCTTTTTTTGGATGCCTGCAACGAACTCGCGCGCGGGCCGGCAGCGGGGTAAGCGGCGCGCCACGGGCAACAGCACACAAAAACATCATGCTATGTTCTTTTTGTATTGTGACCCTGGACGGCCCTGCGGGCGCGGGGAAAAGCACGCTTGCCCGCAAGCTTGCCGTAGCTTTGGCCATTCCGTATCTCGATTCCGGGGCCATGTTTCGTCGTTTTGCCCTTGCATTACGCGGAGATGTGGATATCGGCGAGCAAGTTCTGCGTGAAGTGTTTGCCGGGCTGCATTTTACCCTGGGCGATGCGAACGGGGAGTCCCGCCTGCTGTGCAACGGCGTGCCGGTGGGGAATGAAGTCCGTACAGAGGAAGCGGGACTGTGGGCTTCGCGCATCGCCTGCCATCCTGTTGTCCGCGAAGTCATGAAGGAAGCCCAGCGCGCTGTGGGAGCGCGTTCTTCCCTTGTCGCCGATGGGCGCGACATGGGCACGGAGGTGTTTCCCGACGCCTGCTGCAAGTTTTTTTTGGATGCCAGTCCGGAAGTGCGTGCCCTGCGCCGGTTGAAAGAGTTGGAAATGCGGGGGGAGACACACCGGCTGGTCGATCTTGCCGCCGCTATTCGCGAACGGGACGCCAGGGATCGCGAACGGACTTTTGCTCCGTTGCGACCGGCTGACGACGCCGTTATCGTGGATACGTCGGAGTTGGACGTGGGGGACGTGTTTGCCGTGCTGATGGCTCATGTCGAGCGGAAACGCGTGACGAATTATGCGTCCGGCGCACCGGGGAACGAATCGCCGCGGAAATAGGCCGTTGCGCGGCATACCGCCATCAGCACGTTGTTGCCGTCAAAGACGAGCACCTCGTAATGGCCGAGCTTGCGGGAGCGGTGCAGTTCTTTTGCCTCGGCCGTAAGCGGTCCAGTCGTGCCCGCGGACAGGTAGTTGATGGAGGACACGATGCCTAGGGCCACTTTGCCGCTTGCATTACAGGCGCCGCCGAAGGCTACGTCGGCCAAGCCGAAAACGGCGCCGCCGTGGGCCAGCCCTACCCCGTTTTTCTGTGGTGCCTCAAGCGGCATGGCGGCCCTGGCGTAGCCGGGTTTTACGTCAAGCAGCTCAATGCCCATATGGCGGGCAAAGGTGTCGTGCGCGCTGAAATGGCGGCGTACTATCTCGCAAATATTGGTCATCGCTGCTCCATAGTTCCCGCTTCTTCCACGATACGCAGGCAGGTGGAGGCCCTGTTCAGGGTGTAGAGGTGGATGCCCGGCGCGCCGAATTCCAGCAGACGCCTGATTTGGCGTACAGCAAAGGCGATGCCCGCCTCCTTCACGGCTTCCGCGCCGCCGCGTTCGTTCGCGGCTTCCAGTTCCAGGTACAGCTTGCCGGGAATATTCGCACCGCACAAGGAAAGGATGCGCCGTATCGATTCGAGGCTCTGGATGGGTAGTACGCCGGGGATGACCGGGACCGTTATTCCTTTTGTCCGCAAATCACGGACAAAATCCTCGTATTCGCGCACATCAAAGAAAAGCTGGGTGATGACGAAATCTGCCCCGGCCCGGATTTTCTCGCAGGTGTGCTCCCTGTCCGCGCTGAAGGTGGCGGATTCGGGGTGCGCGGCCGGATAGCCGGCCACCGCGAGGCCCATCCGGGGGTCCTGGTCGCGCACAAAGCGCACTAGGTCAGCGGCATAGCGGAAAGCGGCCTTGTCCCAGTCCACGCTCCGTCCCTGTGGCGGATCCCCCCGCAGGGCCAGCACGTTCTTCACTCCTGCGGCACGCAACTCGCGCAGGCACGAGGCAATCTTCGCCTTATCGGCACCCACGCAGGTCAGATGAACCATGGTTTCCAGGCGCATTTCCCTGAGCTTGCCCGCAAGCGCGAGGGTCGCATCCTGGGTGGAGCCGCCGGCGCCATAGGTTACGGAGACAAACAGCGGGCGTATGCTTCGCAGTTTTTCCACGGTCACAAAAAACGCAGGCCAGTCCTTTTCGTCCTTTGGCGGGAAGAATTCCAAGGAATAAAAGGGTTTTTCGGCTGCGGCTATCTGTCGCGCGATATTCATGCTCGTTCCATAGCAAACTGATGACAAAGCCCGGAAGCCAAGCTTCGTCCGCTCTAGTGCCTTACGGCGCAAGTGCTTTGCGCCTGCGCCGCCCAGCGGTCAAAGGCGGCGCGACCGCCTTTGGTAACAGCCTTTCAGGCGTATTGCCTACATATATTCAATACAGCTTGATAAATCAATAATATAATAAGTGATTTTGCTGCGGCGGCAGTTTGCTGATGTGGCGTGAGATCTTCGCGGCCCATAAGTGCTATATTCAGTTTTTGAATTTAATTTCACACGATGCAACTTAATTTCATTTTTATTTTTGCGGCGATTGTTAGACCCATTTCTGACGGACTTAAAGGTGCCCCCACACAGCTCCCGCGCGATCCGTGCATATTCCTCGGATAGCTCGATCCCGATACACCGCACCGCGTAAGACTTGCATAGCGCATAAGAGTATTTTACTCTATAAGCATGGGCATTCTGCGCTTTTGTTTTTCCGGGATTTTTGTGTGCGCGCTCCTGTGCGGCCTGCCTGCCTTGCGCTGCGATGCCGCGTTGCTTTGGCAGGAACTGGAAGCGGGCCTGCACTTCACCAGCTTTGCTTCCTTTCAGACGGAGAGCGCGACAAGTATTGATATTCTGCGCATTGATCCCGCGTTGTTCCGCTTCAGCCTGCACAGCGCCGGCTCGGAGAGGGCGGCGTCCCATTCGCTGCCGGCTTGGGCGGAACGGGAAGAACTGGTGCTGGCGATCAACGCCAGCATGTATCTGCCGGATTATGTGACGAGCACCGGCTATCTGCGCTATGGCGCGCTGGTGAATAATCCCAGGATACACAGCAAGTTCGGGGCTTTTTTCGTGGCGGAGCCCGATACGTCGGATTTGCCCTTGGCCGCCATTTTGGATCGGGAGCGCGATCCTTGGGAGACGCATTTGCCGCGCTACAAGCTCGTTGTGCAGAATTACCGGATGATAGACACAGAGGGCAAGACGCTCTGGCTGCCGGGTGGTCCGGAACATTCCATTGCCGCTGTCGGCCAGGACAGGCGGGGG
>Ga0082212_10003264_pt2 | contig 18231 bp, 18 predicted proteins | sample TergutNt197P3_FD_71548 | JGI IMG/M metagenome (GOLD analysis project Ga0082212, IMG submission 71548) | Neocapritermes taracua P3 segment gut microbial communities from Petit-Saut dam, French Guiana - Nt197 P3 | ecosystem: Host-associated > Arthropoda: Insects > Digestive system > Gut ...
AAACGCCTTGATATCGACCCCGAAAGGATCGAGATGGGCTGGGTCCTCGACTTTTGCGCGCAAGGTATGCGGAATATCCGCATGGGCTTGGGCGAAGGCACAGCAAACGGTTTCGAGATGGACTCGAAATTCGGCATCGCTGTGGGCAGTGAGCTCATGGCCATCCTCTCGATCGCCACGGACCTGAAGGATCTGCGCGAGAGGATAGGCAAGATAGTAGTCGCATACAATAAAAAAGGCGAGCCTGTCACAACGGCCGACCTCGAAGTAGACGGCGCGATGACGGCATGGATGCGCAACACGATAAACCCGACGCTCTGCTACACAGTGGAGCATCAGCCCTGCCTTGTACACGCCGGGCCGTTTGCGAATATTGCAATCGGCCAGAGTTCTATCATCGGCGATCGCCTCGCCCTTAAGCTGTTCGACTACCATGTGACCGAGTCCGGCTTCGGCGCTGATATAGGGTTTGAGAAGTTTTTGAACGTGAAGTGCCGTTTATCCGGCCTTAAGCCGCATGTATCAGTCCTGGTATGTACTGTCAGGGCCCTCAAAATGCACGGGGGAGGCCCTGCCGTCGTATCCGGCCGCCCGCTCCCGAAGGAGTATACCGAGCAGAATCTGGATCTGCTTGAAAAGGGCGCCGCTAATCTGTTCCACCATGTCGGAAACGTAAAAAAAGCCGGCATCAACCCTGTCGTTTGCATAAACAGGTTCCATACCGACACAAACGATGAAATCGCGCTGATCAAGAAACTATGCGACCAGCGCGGGATCCGCTGCGCGCTCAGCGAGCACTGGCGCCTCGGAGGCGAGGGCGCCCGGGAGCTGGCGGAACTCGTCATCGAAGCCTGTGATGAAGAAAACGAGCTTAAGTATCTATACGACCTCGAGACGCCATTGCGGGAGCGCGTCGACCTAATCGCGAAAGAGATATACGGGGCGGAGGGGGTCGATTGGGAACCTCCCGCACTTGAGAAAGCCAAACGCTTCGAAAGCGACCCGAGATACGCGGATTATTCAACGATGATGGTAAAGACCCACCTGTCGCTGACGCACGACCCCGCAATAAAGGGCGTCCCCGGGGGGTGGAGGCTGCCTATTCGCGATATCCTTGAGTACGGAGGCGCGAAGTTCCTGTGCCCGATGGCCGGCTCGATCAGTATGATGCCCGGCACCGGCTCGAACCCCGCATATCGCCGTATCGACGTCGATACGGACACAGGGGCTGTCTCGGGACTGTTTTAGGCCGGGGCGGAGGAAGGAGTTGTTCTTGTGGCACTAGTTCAAAACCCCTGTACGGAGTTTGTTGAAGCCCTGGCGTCGAAAGCCGCAGTACCGGGCGGGGGCGGCGCATCCGCGCTGGTAGGGGCAGTCGGCGTTGCCCTCGGCTCCATGGTGGGGAACCTCACTGTCGGGAAGAAGAAATACGCCGATGTTGAGGCGGATATCATAGCGCTTATAGAAAAGGCCGCTGCCCTGCAGGAGGAGTTGCTTAGGCTGGTCGACGAGGACGCAGTGGTTTTCGAGCCATTGTCAAAAGCGTACGGCATCCCAAAAAGCGACCCACACAGGGAGCGCATAATGGAAGATGCGTTAAAGCTCGCCTGCACTGTCCCATTGGAAATCATGCGCGCTTGCGCGAAAGCGATTGAGCTGCATAAAGAGTTCGCGGTTAAGGGCAGCGTCCTTGCGATCAGCGACGCGGGAGTCGGCGTGCAACTCTGCAAAGCCGCCCTGCAGGGTGCAAGCCTTAATGTATACATAAACACAGGCTCAATGGCCGATAAAGGGTATTCCGCAGGGCTCGAGGCGGAAGCTGACGCCATTGCCGGGAAATACAGCGCGATGGCGGATGAGATATACAACTCAGTCGTATCACGAATCAGGCAAAAGGGGTGATTCCAAATGGCGGTATTGCTAAAAGGCGCCGACGTCGTCAGCGCACTGAACGAACGCATGACAAAGGATGTAGAGTCCCTAAAAAGCAGGGGGATTCCCCCTACGCTCGCAATTTTGCGCATGGGCGGGAAACCCGACGATATCTCGTATGAGAAAGGCGCTGTCAAACGGTGCGAAACAGTCGGTCTATCCGTCAGGAGCATCGTGTTGCCGCAGGAAGCTACACAGGACGCCGTTTTGCAGAGTATAACAAGCCTGAACAACGATCCCGGCGTCCATGGTATACTCATTTTGCGCCCGCTGCCAAAGCACATAGATGAAAACGAAGTATGCAAAGCCCTAAAACCGGAGAAAGACGTCGACGGCATAACAGGAACGTCGCTTTCAGGGGTTTTCACCGGGAGTGGCGGCTTTGCGCCTTGCACCGCACAAGCATGCATGGAAATTCTGGATCATTATGGCGTCGACTGTGCAGGGAAAAGCGCAGTTGTCATCGGCCGTAGCCTCGTAGTCGGCAAACCGGCCGCTATGATGCTCATTGGTAAAAATGCGACGGTCACTGTCTGCCACACAAAAACAGTCGATCTGCCTTCCATCGCCAGAAGCGCAGGGATACTTATCGTCGCCGCCGGGAAAATGGAGAGCCTGACTAAGGAGTACTTCAGCCCCGGCCAGGTCGTCATCGACGTTGGCATCAACTGGAATGAAGAGAAAGGAAAGTTATGCGGCGACGTCCTGTTCGACGACGCGGAGCCAATAGTGGGGGCGATTACACCCGTGCCGGGCGGGGTCGGAACAGTGACCACCTCTGTGCTGGTATCCCATGTGATTGAAGCCGCGAACAAATTGATTTGACAATAGGAGCTTATGTGATATGATTATTATCGCCGAAAAGATAAACGGATCGATCCCTTCCTGCGGGAAAGCCATAGCGACGCGCGATGAAGAGTACATCAGCAATCTGGCCAAGGCCCAGGCCGACGCCGGAGCCTCGTTCATCGACTGCTCTGCGTCTGTGAACGAGGGGGAGCTTGAAACGCTGAGATGGATGATCGATACTATCCAGAGCGCCACCGACTGCCCGATTTCCATCGATTCACCTGACGCATCGGTCTTGCTTGACGCGATGGCGTACTGTAAAAAACCGGGGCTCTTCAACTCCGTGTCGGGAGAGGGCGGCAAGATAGATCTCGTGTTCCCGGTCTTAGCCAAACCTGAAAACAGCGGATGGGACGTCATGATCCTGCTTTGCGATGATACTGGCATCCCGAAAAGCGCCGGAAAACGCATAGAAGTTTTTGATATGGCAATGGCCAAAGCCGGTGAGTATGGCATAGATGAGAAGCGGATCCACATCGACCCGCTGGTGGAGATGCTCTGTACAACTGACGACGGTCATGGCATCTCGGTGGTCCTCGAGGTCATGAGGCATATTAAGTCGACCCATCCAAAGGTGCACATTTCAGGAGCTATTTCCAATATATCCTTCAACCTCCCGGTCCGCAGGATAGTGAACCAAGCGTTCGCGGTCTTTGCAATCAACGCCGGAATGAGCAGCGCTGTTCTAGACCCGCTCAATCAGGACCTGCGAGGCGTCATATACGCTGCCGAAGCTATGATGGGATACGACGATTTCTGCGCAGAATACACATCCGCATACCGCGAAGGGGTTTTCGGGGTAAAGAAGTAATATCAATAACAGGAGGTAATTCTATGTCAAAGATCCAGGAGATTGCCACGCTTGTCGAAAGCGGGAAAGTCAAGCTGATCGAAGGGCTCGTACAGGAGGCCCTTGACGCTGGCGAGGATCCAAACTCCATCCTCAATGAAGGCATGATAGCAGCTATGAGTAACGTCGGCGCCAAGTTTCAGGCGAACGAAATATTCGTCCCGGAGATGCTGGTCGCTGCAAAAACGATGAAGAAGGGCGTGGAGGTGCTCCGCCCCCACCTCTCCGGTGACAGCGTAGGGAAGAATGGTAAGTATATCATCGGCACAGTGTCGGGGGATTTGCATGATATAGGTAAGAACCTGGTCGCGCTCATGATCGAGGCGGCAGGTTTTGAAATTGTCGACCTGGGGGTGGACGTCCCGGCCGAGAAGTTCATCGAGGCGATTAACACGAATCCTGACTGCAAAGTAGTCGGCGCGTCCGCGCTTCTGACAACTACGATGGACTCCCTCAAGGGCACCGTCAAAGCGATTATCGACGCCGGCTTGAAGGGCCGGGTTAAAATCATGGTTGGCGGCGCACCGATAACGCAAGCTTTTGCCGATGAGATAGGCGCGGATGCATACGCCCCGGATGCAGGGGCGGCGGCAGTCAAAGCAGTACAACTCGTATCCTGATAAGGGGGGTTAACCTTATGAAGCAATTAAGGAATTATACCGAAGAAGCTGTTATACGTTATTTGGATAAGTGGTATGGTGATTCCGGCGCATGCCAATGCGAAGGCTGCCGGTTGGACGTTATGGCAATCATGCTGAACAATCTCAAACCAAAATACATCGTCACCGATACGGGCGCCCTTTATGCGCAACTGGACGATTTCGACTCTCAAAACAGGATTGATTTCATGACCGAAATGACCCGGGCTGTCCAGACAGTAGCGGGCAGACCGCGGCATGACGAGCGCCCAATGCCGTGATTGAAGCCGGGAGTGGCAAACACTCATTTCTATGAATATTCATTTCTATAGTAACGCGCAAGAATACACAGGAGGTCTGGCGACTGTCGAGACAGGGACCTGTCCGGACGTCAGGTCGCTGATTGACGACCTGGGTGACCGTTTTGGCACAGGCTTCAAGCAAGTTCTGCTCGATAGCGGGTCGTTCTTCTTCCTGGTCAATGGAACCGGCATAATGCAAACCGGGGGCTTCGCAACAAAGCTTTCCCCCGGGGATAAAATCGAGATCCTACCGTTTTTCGATGCGGGATGACATGTCATCCCGCTTTTTTTACACCATCTCCCCCGCCGCCGAAGCCCTCTCCTTAATTATCCGCTCGTACTTCTCAATATTGACGCTGCTTAGTATACACTTCCCTATCTTTCTGGGAAAAACGAGGGTTATTGATTCGCCGTTCCGTTTCTTGTCCGTCATCATTGCGGCTACCAACTCATCCGACTCAAAACGCGTCCTGACAGGCAGGCCGTAGTTCTGCAGCAAATCCACGAGGGAATCATAGCAGTCCCCACCGCACATACCAAGCTTCACTGCCGCAAATGTCTCCATCACCATCCCTATCGATAAGGCTTTGCCGTGGGAGATACGATACTGGCTCAGATGCCCTATGGCACGCCCCAGCGTATGCCCAAAGTCCAGCAAGCTGCGCGAGCCCTGTTCATATTCATCCCCGCAGACGACGTCCCTTTTTATCTCGACGCATCTGGACACTACCTCCTGTAGCTCAAGCGGGCTACCGTTGCCAAGCGTTTGGAAAAGCTCACCATCCGCAATCATGGCATACTTTATTACTTCCGCGCAGCCTTCCACGAAGAGACGCGGCGGCAGTTTTTCAAGGAACTCGAGATCGCACAACACGACCCCCGGCTGATGGAAAACGCCGACGATATCCTTCCCGGCGTCCAGGTTGATAACGGCCCTGCCGCCTATAGACGAGTCAATGGCCGCAGTAAGCGTCGTCGGCACTTGAGCGTAAGGAATTCCCTGCATGTAAGTAGCCGCAACGAAGCCTGTAATGTCCCCTACGACTCCGCCGCCGAGCGCCACAATAACATCAGACTTTGTGACCTTCTTCTCCGCGAGGAACTCAAGGACCCTGCTATATGTGAAAATGTTTTTTGAAGCTTCCCCGTTCCGGAAGTTAAAGATTGCAGTTTTATAGTCCGCGGCTTTCAAAGATGCGCGTAATCTGTCCAGATACAGGCTCGATACCGTGTCGTCAGAAACGATTACCGCGATATCGCCGCCGATGGCGCTGTAAATGTAGTCCCCGGCGCGATCCAGCAGACCGTAGTCGATAATCACATTATACTCGTTGCGGGTTTTCATCCTGACGATTTTCATATCGGGCCCCCGGCGACTGTAAAGTCACTCCTCTTGATGGTTAACCGACGACGAATCTCTCCAACCTATCCATGCCTTCCTTTATCGCATCCATCGAGGCAGCATACGTGAAACGGACAAAATTCTCGCACCCGAACCCCGAGCATGAGACAACAGCTACCAGGCCGCTTTCAAGGAACGCAAGCGAAAAATCGTCACTGTCTTTTATAACCATACCGCCAAGTTTCTTCCCAATTAGCTTCTCGATGTTTACCATAAGGTAAAACGCGCCTTCCGGCTTTCGGCAGCTCACCCCTTCAATCGAGTTGACGCGCTCAACGATATAGTCCCGCCGTTTCTCGAACTCATCGCGCATGACGGCGACCCCGTCCTGGGTCCCGCTAAGCGCCTCGGCCGCCGCCAACTGCGATATTGTGCTCGGCGAGCTTGTCGAATGGCTGAGGTAGTTGCCCATTACCTCCGCAAGCGTCGCGTTCGACGCAGTGTATCCGATACGCCATCCGGTCATTGCGTAAGATTTTGACACGCCATTAACCAAAATCGTCCGTTCTTTGATTTCATCACCCAAAGCTGCAAAGCTTGTGAACTGCCTGCCGTCGTAAACTAACCGGTAGTATACCTCATCGGACAAAATATACAGGTCGCGCTCAACGCATACCCCCGCAAGCGCCCGCAGCTCATCGGCGCTGTATAGCATACCTGTCGGATTTGACGGGTTGTTCATGATAAACAGCTTGGTCTTCCCGGTCACAGAAGCGCTAAGCTGTTCCTTTGTTATTTTAAAACCGTGCGCTTCCGGCGCGTAGACCGCCACCGGCACGCCCCCGGCCATTTTTACCGCTTCAGCATATGTCACCCAGTATGGGGCTGGGAGTATGACCTCGTCCCCCGGGTTTATCAGGGTCTGGAGCGCTATATAGATGCTGTGCTTTGCCCCGCTCGCAACCACTATCTGCCCGGCGTCATAGTCAAGCCCGCAGTCGGCCCCAAGTCTGTTGGCGGCTGCCTGCCGGAGGCCGGGCATGCCGCTGGACGGCGTGTATTTTGTCTGCCCGTCTTTTATCGCCTTGTGCGCGGCTTCCTTGATATTATCCGGTGTGTCGAAGTCCGGTTCGCCCGTACCGAATCCGACGACGTTTATCCCGTTTGCTTTCATCTGCTTGTACATGGAGTCCACCGCCAATGTCGTGGACGCCTGGACCGCAGCCGCCTTGATTGAAATCTCTTTCATCCTACTTACTCCATCGCTAATTATTTATGTCGCCGCCTATTATAATTCCCCGCAAGCAGTAAAACAAGACAAAAGACTAAATTAACTTCGCGATTGACAGCATATCCTCTACTTCCTTAATTTTGTAGCTTGAGGACTGCAACTCCCCCGCACCCCCGTACCCGTACAGGCAGCCTATGGAGGTCAACCCGTTCCTTTCGGCAATTTCGATATCCTGCGATCGATCGCCGACTATAATGAAATCGCCTTGCCACCGTTCTTTGACGCTGTCGAATATCTCATACTTGGGTATGTAGCCAAAAGCTTCGGAACAGAAGTACCCGGAAAAAAACCTGTCGAGCTTGAAATACTCCCTGTGCGCTTCCATGTACCCGGTTTTGCAATTGCTCAGGAAAAGCATAGTGAACCCCCTGCGTTTTAGTTCCATGAGGGTATACTCGGCGCGGGGATATAACATAGCCTTGCCTTCGAGCGTGAGTTTGACCATTTCATCACCAACGAGCCGGCTGCAGTGGCGCATCTCTTCCTCAGGTAGATCCGGGGCGAAGTCCCCCCACATCTCCGGCGCCGTGGCGCCTATCCATTTCGTCGCTTCTTTATCGGTAATCTCCGCCCTGTTGTTAAGGCCTTTGCCGACTAGGTATTCCTGCGCTTTTCGTATTGCCGGCGCGTAGATCCTGATGCTGTCATGCAACGTCCCGTCATAGTCGAACACGATATTGATCATTTTATTGCTTTGCGCTAAGATCGGTCATATTCCTGATCAGGTTCACCATCTCGATTGCCCCGACGGCGCTGTCATAACCCTTGTTCCCGGCCTTTGTCCCGGCGCGTTCTATTGCCTGCTCTATGTTGTCTGTCGTCAGCACGCCAAACATGACAGGGACGCCGCTTTGCAGGGCAACATGGCTGATTCCCTTGGTGACTTCGCTGCAAACATGGTCGTAGTGCGAGGTATTGCCGCGGATTACGGCGCCAAGGCAGATAATTGCGTCGTATTTACCGGATTCAGCCATTTTCGAGGCTATAAGAGGTATTTCAAATGCGCCCGGCACCCATGCTATATCAATCAAATCCTCACTAACCTCATGCCGCGTCAGGGCGTCGAGGGCCCCGCCCAAAAGCTTCGCGGTAATGAACTCGTTAAACCTCGATGCGACGATTCCTACCTTGATATCCTTCGATACCAGTTTCCCTTCAAAAGTATTCATTCTCTGCTACTCCTTCATAAATTGAAATAATTTACAGTTTCGAATTTGGCGGGGCCCCGCGTTATATTCCCAGGATGTGCCCCATTTTCTCTTGCTTTGCCCTTAAGTATGAGACGTCGTGCTGGGTTGCGGACATAACTATTGGCACGCGCTCCGTTATATCGATGCCAAAATTAGACAACTGGTACACCTTATCCGGATTGTTTGTCATGAGTCTGAGTGTCTTTACGCCCAAGTCCCGGAGTATCTGCGCCCCTATATAATACTCGCGGAGATCGCTCTCGAACCCAAGCGCGATGTTTGCTTCAATCGTGTCGAGACCCTGCCTTTGCAACTCGTAAGCTTTCAGTTTATTCAGCAGGCCTATGCCCCTGCCCTCCTGCCGCATATACAGCAGTATCCCGCGGCCTTCTTTTTCAATCATATCCATCGCAGTCTTTAGTTGGTCGCCGCAGTCGCAATGGGATGAAAAGAAAACATCCCCCGTCAGGCACTCGGAGTGCACCCTGCAAAGCACATTTCTCCCGTCTCCTATATCACCTTTGACGAGGGCTACATGATGCTCGCCATTAATAAGGTTCTGGTATCCATAAGCGCGAAAAACGCCAAACTCGGTCTGGAGATTGGGTGAAGCGACGCATTCGACCAGTTTGTCAAACTCCTTTCGGTACTTCTGCAGGGCGCTTATCGTGATGAACTTCAGGTTCCATTTCTCAGCAAGGCGTATCAGTTCCGGCGTACGCATCATATACCCATCGTCAGCCATTATCTCGCAGCACAGGCCGCATTCTTTCAGGCCGGCGAGTCTCATCAAATCCACAGTCGCCTCCGTGTGCCCGTTACGCTCAAGGACGCCGTTACGCTTTGCAAGCAGCGGGAACATATGCCCCGGCTGCCGGAAATCCTCCGGTTTTGAGCCATCGTCCGCGACCTTCAGCGCGGTGATGCTCCTCTCAGCCGCCGATATCCCCGTCGTGGTGTCGTTATGGTCGATGGAGACGGCAAACGCCGTCGCGTAGTAGTCCTTATTGTTCGTCACCATCTGGGGGAAATGCAGCCTGCTGCAGATTTCCTCGCTTACCGGCATACAGATGAGCCCTTTGCCGTGCACGGCCATGAAGTTGATGTTCTCCGTGGTCGCGAACTCTGCCGCGCATATGAAATCGCCCTCGTTCTCGCGATCCTCGTCGTCCGTGACAAGGATCAGTTTTCCGTTCCTCAGATCTTCTAAAGCCTCGGGGATAGTATTGAATCTAAACATATCAGTCTCCTAAAAACCGTTTTCCAAAAGGAACTCTTTTGTGATCCCCCGCGAAGGGGGCATGAGCTTTTCGACGTACTTCCCGATAATATCGTTTTCCAGGTTTACTATTGAGCCTGTTCTCTTTTCCGACAGCACCGTTTTATGGGCCGTGTGGGGGATGATTGACACGGAAAAGTTATCATTGCGGACCTCCGCCACCGTCAGGCTGATGCCGTCCACCGCAACAGAGCCTTTCTCGACGATGTACTTCATGACGGGCGCCCCTGCCCCTATTGTATACCAAATGGCTATGCCATCTTTCCTTATTCCGGATATTTTACCGACCCCGTCGATATGGCCGGACACGATATGACCCCCAAACCTGCCGTCGGCGGGCATTGCCCTTTCAAGGTTGACGCGGCTGCCCGGTTTCAGTTCCCCAAGAGATGAGCGCGACAAGGTCTCGTTCATTACGTCCGCAAAGAAGCTATTCCCGGCGATTTCCGACACAGTCAGGCATACGCCGTTTACAGCTACGCTGTCGCCCGGCTTGAGGTCTGCGAAAATCGTTTCCGCCCCAATCGACAAAACAACGGACTTGGCTTCCCTTTTAACAGTCTTGATCGCACCTATCTCCTCGATTATCCCTGTGAACAATTATTTTCCACCTCGCTTTCGATCAGGATATCGCCGCCTAAATGTCTCACGACCGTGTTCTTAAGCATCACGCAGCCTGAAATCTCGACAAACCCTTCGCCGCCGACGGGGGTTTTCGCGTTTGCGCCCCCAAAGATCTTCGGGGCTATATATGCCTGCACTTTGCGTACGATCCCGGCATCCAGCGCGGAGAAATTCACCAGACTCCCGCCTTCCAGCAATATACTGTCTATACCCATACCGCCAAGTATCTGCATCAGGGCGCGCAAATCGATATGGCTCCCTTTTTTTGGCACGGAGACGATTTCACAACCCGCGTCAAGCAGCGGCCTTGCTGCGTCGCCGTCATCGACTGCGGCGGCGATTATCGTCCTTATATCCTTTGCAGTCCTCGCTATCCGCGAGTCCGCGGGAGTGCGGAGGTTGGTGTCGCAAACTATGCGCACCGGGTCTTTTCCCCCGTCCATACGGCAGTTTAGGAGGGGGTCGTCCGTCAGGACCGTGCCCACGCCGACCATGATGCCCATATAGCGATGGCGGTCGCTATGGACTTTTTCCCTTGCCTTTTCCCCGGTGACCCATCTGGATTGACCCGTACTGGTCGCTATCTTGCCGTCTGTCGTCATCGCGTACTTCATCACGACAAACGGGGTCTGCGTCTGCATATAATGGAAGAACACCTCGTTTTGCTTCCGGCACTCATGTTCAAGCACGCCTTTCACCACCCTGACGCCTTCCCGTTCCAGCCTCCCCACGCCTTTGCCCGCGACTTTGTGGTTCGGGTCCAGGCAACCGACGACCACTTCCTTTACCCTGCTTGCTATAATGGCGTCAACACAAGGCGGCGTCTTCCCGTAATGGCAGCAAGGCTCAAGCGTAACATACAAAGAGGCCCCCGCCGGGTCCCCGGTGCAGCTTGAAAAAGCATTCACCTCGGCGTGTGGCTTGCCATACTCCGCGTGGTACCCCTGCCCGATGATTTTCCCGTCCTTTACTACGACCGCGCCTACAAGCGGATTCGGGTTTACATACCCGGCCCCGTTCTCCGCAAGCCCGATTGCGATCCGCATATACTCCTCATTAGTCGAAGATGAAGCCATTTTTCGCTGTCTTTTCCTTTCATACCACCCGGGTAACCGTTGCAAACCGCACCGCAACCTATCGGCTTTTTTCTACAAATCACGGGTAGCCGGGACTTCACTCTGGTCGGCGCAGAAGCCAAACTTACGCAGTGCAATCCGTCGGCTGAAGTCGGCTATTGGCACAAACCGGGCACAAAGAAACGACCGTCAAGCTTGCGCCTTTCAGTCGTGTGTTTTTAACGCGGATGATGCCGGCCGTTGCCCTTCCACCATCCCGTCTCCTCCCATCCAGACTATTACTGTCGGTATCGGAATCTCACCGATTCAACGCTGCAACCCCCGGGCGCACCCGCCCGGCATTTTAGCGCTCGCGGACTATTGCCCGTGTTTACGGGCATTCACCGCCGGTGGGGACTTTCACCCCGCCCTGAAGACGCAGATAATTCAATTACCGCTGAATGATATCACGAAGAAAATCGGTTTGTCAATCGTTTTCACTGTGTTCTGCTACACTTCACGGTTACGGGTACAGAGGGGTAGCCGGTATCTCGCTCTGACGCAGTGTGACCCTTCGGTTGAAGCCGGGCAACCGGTGCATTCCCTTATACGCTTGCCCCTGCATCAAACGCGCGCCGGTTCAACTCCAGGAACTTCGGGGGCACAGACTCCTCAAGCGCCCTTAACCATGCGTCTCTATGAAACGGGAAATAACTCGACAACCTGCCCATCAGCACAATATTCACAGCCTTGGCCGAACCGGCACCTTCAGCCAGAGCCAGCGCATCGAAAGCGTCCACCTTGCTGCCTGCAGCCCTCATTTTACCCACAAGATCCTCCGGGTATACAGCAGCGCCCGTAATGACCGGCATCGGCTCAATTTGCTGGGTGTTCGTAATAATCTGCCCGTCCGGCGCAGCAAATGACATCCAGCGCGCCGCTTCCAGCAGCTCAAACGAAACGATAAAATCAGCCTCGCCTTTGTCTATAACGGGCGAGTAGACCTTATCGCCATACCGGACGTAAGTCACGACCGATCCGCCGCGCTGGCTCATCCCGTGGACTTCCGACACCTTCGCGTCGAAACCCTCGTTCATCAGCAACCGCCCTAAAAGCTTGCTTGCCAGCAGGCTACCCTGCCCGCCGACGCCAACTATCATTATGTTACGAGTCTTCATGATCTACACCCCTACCCCGGTCAGCGCCCCGGATTTGCAAAGCTGCATGCATACCCCGCAGCCAACGCATAAAGTCGGGTTGACTCCCGCTTTTTTGTCCTTCATGCTGATTGACGGGCAGCCAATCCTAAGGCAAGCAGCGCAACCTGTGCACTTCTTTATGTCAACGTTCAGCGGAGGCTTTGGCTTCACCGACTTCAGCAGCGCGCATGGCCTGCGCGATATTATCACCGACGGGCCCGACGCCTCCATCTCCTCGCCCACTACTTTAGCGCATTGCGTAAGGTCGTTCGGGTCGACTGTGCGCACCCTCGGGACCCCGATAGCTCTGCATAGCGCCTCCAGGTCGATCTTACCTGCCGGTTCGCCTTTTATATTAAACCCGGTAGTCGGGTTCTCCTGATGCCCGGTCATCCCGGTAATCGAGTTGTCGAGGATAATAACCGTTGAGTCCGAGCCGTTGTAGGCTATATCAATAAGCCCGCTCACCCCTGTGTGGGCAAAAGTCGAATCCCCGATCACAGCGACGCTGTTCTTCCCACCCGCCCGGTTGAACCCGTGCAGGTTGGAGACGGACGCTCCCATGCAAATCGTAGTGTCGATGGAGTTAAGCGGCGCATTCGCCCCGAGCGTGTAGCAGCCGATATCCCCAAGCACCGTAACCTTCTTCTTTGAAAGCGTGTAGAACAAGCCCCGGTGCGGGCATCCTGCGCACATCACCGGAGGGCGGGGCGGTATCTCTTCATCGAGGGCCTTGCCCTGACCGACGCTCACGCCGAGCCTTTCCGCCACCAGATTCTGCGAAAACTCGTCGACCGACGGGAAAACCGATTTCCCTTCGACAGCGAGCCCGAGCTTTCTGCAGTGATCCTCAATCACGCTGTCCAGTTCCTCGACGACAACGAGCCTTTTCACTTTTGCCGCGAAATCGAGGATCAGTTTCGAGGGCAGCGGGTTTACCATGCCAAGCTTAAGGACGCTGGCCTGTTCGCCAAAAACCTCCTTGACATACTGATATGCCGTACCCGACGTCACAATCCCCAAATCCGTCCCGCCCATCTCGACGCGGTTTAGGAACGTATCCTCGGCAAGCTCCGCCAGTGTGAGCATCCTCTTTTCGACTATCGGATGGCGGACCTTGGCAAAGCCCGGCATCATGACATATTTCGGCGCTTTTTTCTCATACTCCACAGGCGGTCGCGCCACGCGTTCCGACGTCTCGACTATGCTCTGCGAATGCGCGATACGTGTGCTCATTCGGATGATTGCGGGTGTGTCGTACTCTTCAGATAGCTCATAAGCATATTTCGTGAACTCCAGCGCCTCCAGGGAGTCGGCAGGCTCAAGCATCGGCAGTTTGGCTGCCACGGCGTAATGGCGGGAGTCCTGTTCGTTTTGCGACGAGTGCATCCCGGGGTCGTCCGCGACCGCGATGACCATCCCGGCGTTTATTCCCGTGTACGAAATTGTAAACAGAGGGTCGGCAGCGACGTTCAGCCCTACGTGTTTCATCCCCGTAAAACTACGTTTCCCTGCCAGCGACGCGCCAAAGGCCACCTCCATTGCCACCTTCTCGTTGGGCGCCCATTCGGAATAAATCTCATTATATTCCGCGACACACTCAGTAATCTCGGTGCTTGGCGTCCCGGGGTAGCTCGAAGCGACTGCACACCCCGCCTCATAAAGGCCCCGGGCAACGGCGGCGTTCCCAAGAAGCAATTGTTTCATGGTATGAGCATCCTTCTAGCTTTTCTTTAACTGTTTTTTCACGTTGGAAAAGCAATCATCTATCAGTTCTTTCTCCGGCGCCTTTGTAAACGCGCTCACTACGGGGACAATGACCAGGCCGGCAAGCATGCAGAATGCCCCCGCGTTGATCGGCGACTGCAGGATTGACGGGAAAGCGCTCCGGAAAAAGACGTTCAGGATCATTACTGCGGTGCTGAAGATGAAGCTGCACCAGACGGAAATCTTACTGGCGCGTTTCCAGTACAGCCCGTATAGGAACGGCGCAAGGAACGAGCCGGCGAGCGCCCCCCAGGAAACGCCCATGAGGTCCGCGATGAAACCGAGGTTGCCTTTGAAAACCCCGCTTATCTGCATGATGGCAATCGTGGAGGAAATGACTATAAACACTACTATCAACGCCCTTACAATGAGCAGTTGCTTCTTTTCGCCCATATTCTTGACGACATGCCCCTTCAGGAAATCGAGCGTTAGCGTCGTTGCGGACGTCATGACCAGCGATGAAAGCGTCGATATCGAGGCCGCAAAGACGAGCACGACAACGACCCCAATCATCACTTCGCCCATTCCCGACAAAACTGCCGGTATAATCTCGTCAAACTTCATCGGGCTTAAGTCCCCAACCTTTATCAGGTTGCCCGCAGCGTCTTTCACGAGGCTGTCCGCCCCTGCCCACAATCGTCCGAAACTGCCGAGCAGGTAACATCCGCCTGCTACGAAAAGGGCGAAGAATGTAGAAACCACCGCGCCTTTTTTTATCATTTTCTCTGATTTGATCGAGTAGTATCGCGCCACCATCTGTGGAAGCCCCCAGGTGCCAAACGATGTAAGTATGAGTACGCCGATCAGCGAGACGGGATCGGGGCCGAATATTGACGTAAACCCGCCCGCTGAGACGCCCGCCGCACTATCGCTGAGCGCCGACATGCTTTCTATCGCGCTGAACAATCCGCCTTTGGAGTTGAGCGCCAGCACCACAATCGCGATAATCCCTATGAGTTGTATTGCGCCTTGAATAAAATCATTGACGGCGGTCGCAATATACCCACCCGCAACGACGAATATCGCCGTCAGGACGCCTATAGCTATTATGCAGTATTCAAAAGGAATCCCGAAAGACATCTCGATAAGCCTTGAAAGCCCGTTGTACAAAGAAGCGGTATACGGGATCAGGAAAATAAAGACAATGAACGCCGCCCCTATCTTAAGCGCTTTGGAGCTATACCTCGACCCGAAGAAAGAAGGCATTGTCGAGCTTTTCAGGTGATTCGTCATGATCCTCGTGCGCCGGCCCAGTATGAGCCACGCCGCAAGGGAGCCAATCAGGGCGTTTCCCACGCCTATCCATACGGCGGACAGGCCAAACCGCCAGCCGAACTGCCCGGCGTACCCCACAAACACAACGGCGGATAAATATGTGGCGCCGTATGAGAATGCCGAAATCCAAGGCCCGACGTTACGCCCGCCCAGTACAAAATCGTTGATATTCAGGGCCTTCTTGCGGAAGTATAGCCCTATGAAAATCGTGATAGCAAAAAACAACGCAAGAAGCAGCACTTTAATGACCAATATCTACACCCCATTTCAAAAATATCTTTTCTCTTATTCTCACACCTGCCGTAAGCGGCCGTATACGCAAACGCCGGGCAACCACTGGGCGAACCCGCTTCACCCCGGGTAACCGCTGACTAAACCGCGCCGCCCGAGCGGCAGGGGGCCGGACCCTTACAGGGGACTCACGCCTTGTTTTGCGTCGCTACAAGGGCGTCCGCCCCGTATATATGGCGCAGCTTCGGCTTCTCGATCTTCCCGGTCGCGTTTCTCGGCACATCCGCGAAAATCACGCGGTGCGGCCTTTTGTATCGCGGAAGGCTGTGGCAGAACTGGTTTATGCTCTCCTCAGAGCAATCATGCCCCTTCTTTATCTCGATGATAGCCGCCGATATCTCCCCCAGGCGCGTATCCGGCAACCCAATGACCGCGACGTCCTTGACGTCGGGGTGCGCGGACAGGAAGTTCTCGATTTGCACCGGATATATATTCTCCCCGCCTGTAATGATGACGTCCTTTTTCCTGTCTACAAGGAAAATGAACCCGTCCTCATCCTGCTGTGCCATATCCCCTGTGAAAAGCCATCCGCCTTTCAGGGCGTCCGCCGTCGCCTTCTCATCGTTGAAATAGCACTCCATGACGCCGGGACCCTTGACGCACAACTCGCCTACGCTCCCCTTCTCCACGACCGCACCGTCTTCATCGACGATCTTGACTTCCCAGCCATACCCGGGCACGCCGATAGCCCCTACCTTGTGTATGTTTTCGACCCCGAGGTGGACGCAACCCGGCCCGATAGATTCGCTCAACCCGTAGTTTGTATCATAATCGTGCTCGGGGAAGTACTCTTTCCACCGCTTTATCAGGCTTTGGGGCACGGGCTGCGCGCCGATATGCATCAGCCGCCACTGCGCCAGTTCGTAATCCCCCAGCTTTTCTTCCCCGCTGTCAAGGGCATTGAGTATGTCCTGCGCCCACGGCACCAGCAGCCATACGATCGTACATTTTTCCGCCGAAGCCGTTTCGAGGATGTGGCGCGGTTCCGTGCCCTTCAACAGCACCGACTTTGCACCCATAAGAAAACTCCCGAACCAATGCATCTTGGCGCCCGTATGGTAAAGCGGCGGTATGCAGAGGAAAATATCATCCCTTGTCTGCCCATGGTGCGCCTGTTCAACCGCGCAAGAATGCATCAAGCTCCTGTGCTTATGCAAAATCGCTTTTGGGAACCCTGTCGTCCCCGAAGAAAAATAAATCGCGCCCAGGTCATCGTCGTCCAGCTTGATATCCGGCGAAACGCTTGAGCAGTCGGCAGTCAGCTCGGTATAGTCCTCGGCGAAAGTCGGACACTCCCCGCTTCCAAAGAAGATAAGCGTCCTGTTCTCGGTTATGGAATCCGCAATCTCCTCGATACGCCCTATGAACTCAGGGCCAAATATAAGAATGTCAACTTCAGCAAGCTTCACGCAGTACTCTATCTCGTCCGCTGCATACCTGAAATTGAGCGGCACGGCCAGAGCGCCGGTCTTGAGCACGCCAAAGTAGATTGGCAGCCACTCGAGGCAATTCATCAAAAGGATTGCGACCTTATCCCCTTTCTTAACGCCCCGGTTGAGCAAAAGGTTTGCAAATCTGTTTGCTTTTTCATTGAAAATATCCCACGTAATCTCGCGGCGGTATCGCGATGTGCGCGTAGGTTCGATGAGGCTGTACTCCTTCCATGTGACCCGCCGCGCATCCTTACCCTCCGGGTTGATTTCAATGAGGGAGACCTCGCCCCCGTAGAGCTTGCAGTTTCTTTCCAGTATTTCTGTTATTGGCATAACCTTTTACCGACCTCCCTTAGCGCTCCGTAAAAGTGAAACACTTCTACTTCCGGCGCGTTCTTTTCCGCCTTTGTAATCGTACAAAATACTAACCCATAATTCACAACATGTCAATAATCGAGTATATAAACTGCCTTCCGGTTGAAAAACATTCAGCATTATGCTAGTATTACACGGAAAAGATGGAAAAAGTAACTCCCATGGTAAAGGATAGTGATAGAGATTCGCGACAATAACGGAAAAACCGGGGACTGGCGCGGAAAGGCTTACTCTTTCTACGAGCACAAAGCTTGCGAAGCGTACCCATGCCATGACATGGGGGACAACGATGGATTGAACTGCCTTTTTTGCTATTGCCCTTTATACCCGCTCGGCACGGCATGCGGGGGGGAGTTCACATACACGACCAAAGGCGTCAAGGACTGCTCGCACTGCGTATTGCCCCATATCCGCGAAAACTATGGCAAAATCAACGAACGCTTTGAGGATATCGTAAAGAAAATGGAAACAGTTCACGGATAGCCGGTATATCACTCTGACGCAGTGTGACCCGTCGGCTGAAGCCGGCTATTAGCACA
>Ga0082212_10005010_pt1 | contig 18230 bp, 15 predicted proteins | sample TergutNt197P3_FD_71548 | JGI IMG/M metagenome (GOLD analysis project Ga0082212, IMG submission 71548) | Neocapritermes taracua P3 segment gut microbial communities from Petit-Saut dam, French Guiana - Nt197 P3 | ecosystem: Host-associated > Arthropoda: Insects > Digestive system > Gut ...
TGGACGAGGATGCGGATATGGACGAATCCGAGGATTTTGAATCCGATCTGATGCTTTCACTGCAGTAGCTTGTTAATGAGTCGCCGAAAAAAATCACCATCTTTTTGATGGTGATTTTTTTCGGCGACTCATCCTCTTTTTCAGGTCGTGAAAAGTGAATAAATGGACATCTACACATTATTCATTTTAATTTTCTGTCCTTTCCTCGTAGCGCGTTTCGTTATTTTTACAGAAGTATCTGGTGTTGGCAAGGGTGTGGTTTTCGGCCTGTATATATTTTCTCTGGCATCATATTCCGGTTGGATACCTGTTAACGGATTAGTCGGCACGCTGCTCATGGTCGGGTTAAGCATCTTTATCATTTTCTACCTGAAGTGGCATAAATTGTATTGATTCAAGACCCCAACAAAAATGTTGGCAACATAATTGTTTACATAGAGGCAATATGAAATTGTATATGAAGCTGGTCAATTAAATTTTCGCGATGAGGCGAGCCGTGTACGGGTAAAAGAACTGCTTGAGGCTGGTCAGGTACGTACCGGACAGGATTTTGCCCGCGCGGCGCTGGTATTCCAGCACGGTGATACTTCAGACGATATTCTGCTTGCTCATGTCCTGTCGGTTGCCGCGATGACTAAAGGCGATGTGGATACCCGCCGCATGAGTGCGACGACTCTCGACCGGTATCTCCAGCGGATTGGCCAACCGCAAGTGTTCGGAACGCAATTTAATTCATCCGATCTCACCGATCCCGCAAAATGGACATTGGAGCCATATCAAACCAACCTCGTCCCTTTACGCCTACAGTATAACCACTTCTGATAATACCTCTTATGTCAACTTATTTTATGCGCCAGTTACGTTGACCAATCCTCGACGAATTCCAGTACGCGAAAGAACTGCTCCCTTTCATAAAAATTCATGTTGATAAAACCGGGCGCTATGGCGACTATTGGCTGACAGGCTCACAGATGTTCCATATGATGAAAGGCGCAAGCGAGAGTATGGCCGGTCGGGTGGCCGTAATTCCCATGCAGGGACTTTCAATCAGTGAAACGCTCGGCGTACCAGGAGGCGAGTTTACCGGGGATCCGGCTGAATGGCTTAGAAGGGCCAAAACACGTAAGCAGCAAAACCTTAAAGAAGTGTACTGGCGCATTTTCACCGGCTCTTTGCCGCGCGCTCACAGCGGCGCTTTTGACAGAGAGTTATTCTTCAGTTCTTACGTGGACACCTATTTGCAAAGAGATATCAGAGACTTGACGCAGGTGGGAGACGAATTGGCCTTTTTGAGGTTTATGACAGCCTGCGCCGCGAGAACCGGCAGGCAGGTAAATTACGCGGAACTGGCGAAGGATGTGGGAATAAGCGCGCCAACAGCAAAACAGTGGTTTTCCATATTGCTGACTTCCGGCGTCATTGCTCTTGTGGAACCCTATTTCAATAACGCGCTTAAACGCATCATTAAATCGCCAAAAATGTATTTTATGGATACCGGCCTGTGCGCTTATCTGACGAGGTGGAATTCTCCGGAAACAATGGAAGTTTCCGCAATGACGGGGCAATTTTTTGAAACCTTCGTCGTAAGTGAAATAATAAAAAGTTATTATAATTGCGGAAAACGCCCGCCGGTGTTTTACTACAGGGATACCGACCAGAAAGAAATAGACCTTGTTTTAGAGGCGAATAATACGCTCTTCCCTTTTGAAATAAAAAAAACTGCGTCGCCCGACAGAAATGTAATACAACGTTTTAACGTTCTGCGCGGAACAAAAAAACAAATCGGTACGGGCGGAATAATCTGCATGACCGACAGTGTATATCCTATCAATAAGGATAATTATTATGTACCGGTATGGTTAATATAATCCATTTTTTAGAGGCGCAGTACCCTACGCCCCTACACAGACCGACTCTGAATTAAAAAGTTATATAAACATTTTTAATAACCTTCCAACAAAAGATTTTTTCATCGGCTTCCTGCTTTCTTTTTCTTGTAATTCCTTTTTTCTTGCTTCGCGCCAATGAACCAGAACTTTCACTACACCGATGTCTTCATGATGATAGTGTGAAAATTCGTGCGGAATGGCGGAACCTGGAATACCCGATTCATGCGACGTGATAACTAATTCAACGAGCTGTTCCGGTAAAGACAAAACAATCGGTTCGTCTTTTTCATTGTATACTGTAACGCCGTCTTCGGGCAGCATGGCTAAATTAATTTCATCCCAGTCAAATTCCGGATTTGTGACCGCAACTCTCGTAAAAAAGAAATAATCGTGCTTTTCTCTATCGCCCGCATCGTCAATAAAAGTTCTTTCGATAGACTTTAGCATCATGGGATATTTTCTGAACGCTTTTTCAACGACTTCAGGAATAACGTGCGCTGTGGCGCTGCAGCCATAAAGTAAAGAAAAAGCGCGGGCGCATTTAAACGTGTCCTCGAAATCTTTTTCAACCGCCTCATTTATAACTTTTGTCAAAGCCTCTGTAAAAGCGGGATAATCTCTGACATCATCCACGTTAGGATAATGCAATACGCCTAAGCCGTTATCCATACGCCAGAGCTTTTTAATGGCATGAATTCCCTCTTCTTTAAGCTGTTTGGTCAAGTAGTCCATCTTTTCTTTTGTAATGTGTTTTTTTCGTTCATTTTCTTCCCGAATTTCGTCATCAAAATCCTTTCCAAAAACCACTTCACTATTAGGCAGTTTACCTAATCCTCTTCGTTTATATTCGGAAACAACATAATCATAAACTTCATATTTTTTATCTCCATAGAACGTTTTGTCGGAACGCAATAATCCCAGGTATTCTCTTGCCCCTCCGCACTCTATAATAGTATTTAACAATGTATTACGGTCGTGTTCCTTCCCTTTTGTGGTTTTAATCGTGGCATCTAAAGGAATCATATGAATATTTACGCCATTTCGAACTGCTGCGGCCAAAACAAGTTTTCCGTTTTTTTCATTTAATTTCAATATCTTGAAGTGTTTTACAATATCTTCGCCGTTTCCATTCCGGCAGCGATTTCTCAAAAAGTGCATGCCGGCGCCGCTGTTCCAGTCTACAACTTTTAATGGCAATTCGTTTAATGTTTTACCGGCGCATAACTGCTCATGAAACAATTCCAGAGTTGTTTTTATATCTTCAGCGTTCATAAAAGTATTACTCATAACAAGCCCTCCTTAAATAATACGCATTTTAGATTTTTAATTTTTCTCCCCTAAATTTTCATCTCCTGCCTATCTGGTTATAAAAACAGGACACGCTATTTATAATCATTTCTACGCGCCTCCATAATATTTATATGGGATGTGTAACGATGTTTGTCAAATATCTCGGCGAAATAATAATTATCCTTATGCAAAAGCGCTAAAAGTGTAGTAATATTTTTATATGACAGATAATGAGAAGTTACTGATTGAAAAATTACGCGCGGTCTATTCGGAAACGACAACTGAACATATTCTTTGCCCGCGTAACGATAAAGCGGTTCCGGAGCCGGACGGATACGCCGTTTTTCAAAGCGGCTGCGGGGAAACAATGAAAATCTGGCTGAAATTCGACCGCAGCAGAGTTATTCGTCATACCGGCTTTTGGACGGACGGCTGCGCGGCCACAATCGCATGTGGCAGTATGGCTACAGAACTGGCGAAAGGCAGGCTGGTTACGGACGCGCTGTATATTGACGCGCGCGCTATCGCGGACGCGCTGGTTGATTTTCCGGAAGGTAATTTCCATTGCGCCGGTTTAGCCGAACAGGCGCTTCGCGCTGCGTTAATAGACTGCCTTGAAATCAGCCGCGAGCCGTGGAAAAAATTATACCGGAAATGACGCAATGACAATGGCCGTTGCGCCCGCAAACATAATGAAAGTGGAATAACACATATGGAAAAAGTTATGGATTGGAACGCTCTCTGGAAACATCTGGTTGAAATCCGGGCAATAGATCGTCAGAAAAGGCGGGATTCCGGCGAAGGGAAAGACCCGTGGACGCTTAGGGCGCGCCGATTTGACACAGGCGTTCGTGAACGGTGGCAGCAGAAAGATTCCAGCCGCGATTTCATTCTTTCCTGCATCAACGACGATTCTACGGTGTTGGACATAGGCGCGGGCACCGGGGCGTGGTCGATGCTATTAGCGCGACATGCCAGTCGGGTTACGGCAGTGGATCCGTCAGAATCAATGCTTTCCGTTATGCGGGAAAATCTGGCCGAGGAAAAAACCGCCAACGTTTTTATTATGCAAGGATCATGGCCGGATGTTGACGTGGAACCGCATGATTTTTCCCTATGCTCTCACGCAATGTATGGATGCGCGGATTTGGCCGCGTTTATTCAAGGCATGGAAGATCACACGCGGAAAACCTGTTTTTTATTGCTTCGCGCGCCGGATCGCGACTGCGTCCAGGCGGAAGCCGCGCGGCATTTATGGGGACATCAGTTCGACAGCCCCAATTTCACTATTGCTTACAACATACTTATTCAGATGGGCATATACGCAAACGTTCTGATGGAAAACACGGGTTATTGGAAGCCGCGTGTAAGCCGTGATCTTGGCGCGGCGCTGGAAAGGCTGAAGCGTGAGATGTGCCTTGCCGGCGTGGATGAACACGACCAGTTTCTTTTAGATTTGCTTCGTCGCAGGCTTTCGCTGCAGGATGGCGTTTACGTCTGGCCCAAAGAAGTATGTTCAGCGCTTGTTTACTGGAAATCGAGAAATTTTTGATTGACCTGGGAGCGCGAGCGTCCCCGCCTGCGTGTAATGTAATACGCGGGCGGTATAGACAAGGCATGCCTTGTCTATACATTTTGTTTGTAGGAGCGCGATTTATCGCACCCCATTATATTATTTACACGCCGGCGGGGACGCCCGCGGCACCATGCCTTTTGTCTCGAATCAGTTTGTTTAATACGGCATCAAGTTGGCGCAGGTCAATAGGCTTTAAAATAAAATCATCGAAGCCGTTTGCCAGAAAGACCTCCGCCTGCCCTTGCAGATCATTGGCTGAAAGCGCAATTATTGGATGCCGGTATCCAAGACCGCGAATTATTTTTGTCGCTTCAATGCCGTCCATTTTCGGCATCAAATGATCCATAAATACTATATCGTATTCGTTCCCGGCTTTAATGTTATCGATTGCCTCAAACCCGCTTTTAACGGTCAATATTTTTAAGCCATATAGCCGGAGCAACATTTTTGTAACATCCAAATGTGCGTCCATATCGTCTACAACCAGTACGCGGCCGTAAGGCATCGGCACACGTACAATTTTCTTCTCATTACCCTGAGTCATATTAATTTACATTTTACTTAATAATTTCGTAAACTGGTATCGCTTTTTGAATTAATGTCAAAATAAGGGGAGGCAATCAAATGGAAAGCAAAATCGCAAAAGCAATTCAGATGAGCTATTCGCCCGTAGCGGTAGTTTTTACAAATGACAAACCCGAAGGGGCGCTTGAGTTTTCGGAAGGAAGCCGGGGCTGCGTTGCCGCATTACTCAACAGCGCCGCGAAAGGCAAGACCGCGGTAATCAGCAGAAAAACCTTCGGCTGCCCCGGCGGCGGCGCGGGAGTTGGTTTCGGCAATACCTATGAAAATTTTCCAGGCGGAATAGAATATTTCCTTTCTATTGGAAATAAAGAGTTTTGCCAGAGCGAGATCGGAAAAAACATTGTCAAAAACATGCCTATGCTGGAACATGGCGAGGGCTTTCAAAAGGACCCGGAAACAGCTAAAAAGTTTTTTGATTCCCTGCCGCTTACCGACATACCTTTTGAATACGTTGTTTACAAGCCCCTGGAAAAATTATCCGCCGGTGAAACGCCCGAAATAGTGGTTTTGCTGGTAAATCCCGATCAGCTTTCCGCCCTTACGGTTCTGGCAAATTATTCACGAGGAACATTTGATAATGTCATTACAAGATTCGGCGCGGGCTGCCAGCAGACGGGAATAATGGCGTATAAGGAATGTTTATCGGATAGCCCGAAAGCCATTATCGGATTGACCGATATAAGCGTTCGGAAAATATTCGCCAAAGATATCCTGTCGTTCACCATGCCATACAAAATGTTTCTGGAGATGGAAGGCGACGTTGAAGGAAGCTTCCTCCAGAAAGAAGAGTGGCTGCACGTACTGGAACGGAATAGATAGATTTGCCAGGTGTAATTGCACCCCCTGACCTGGTAGCGCGGGCATAAAAGTTCCTGCCATGGGAGCCATGGGAGCGCCGGCGTCCTCGCCGGTCGTGTAATAAATAAAATGGGGCGCAATAAATCGCGCCCCTACTTATGAAGCGCGCCAATGGCGCGCGTTTATTATTTACACGACCGGCGAGGACGCCGGCGCTCCCATGGCTCCCAGGGCTGGAACTTTTATGTCGCGCGCCCCATTCAAAATCATTGTACCAATCTACAGCGTGTTACTGGTATAATACTAGTTTACTGTACAACTCCCTGCATTCTTTCTTTTTGAGGCATTCGTGAATTATCTTAACAATCTGAGCGCGTATCTGACCGTCATGGGGATACCCGGCCTCTTTGTCATCGCTTTTCTGGATTCAGCGCTGATTCCGCTGGCCGGAGGACCTGACCTTGTTATTATTGGCCTGGCTGTGCTACGACCAGCCATTTTTTTTTGGATAGCCATGACAGCTACTATCGGTTCAACGCTCGGAAATATGATTCTTTACGGCATTGGGCGAAAAGGCGGCGAAAAAGCGCTGACACGTTTTAATCCTCACCGTGTGGCACAGATAGAACAAAAGATGCAGGTATACGGCGCCTGGGCTATTTTCGGTTCCGTGCTGGCGCCGCCGCCATTCCCCACTAAGGCGGTAATTCTTGCCGCCGGCGTGTTAAATACGGGTAAACTTCGTTTCGCGGTTTCCGTGTTTTGCGGCAGGTTGATAAGATATTCCATAGTAGCCACGCTGGCCGCGAAATTTGGCGACCAGGCTGCGGGAATAATAAAAGAAAACTCTATAGCAGCCGCCTGCGTTTTGATAGCCGCGCTGTTGTTAGCATTTGGAATCCACAAATGGCGCAACAGACAACAGGAACGATTATCTTAATGCTTCGATGGCATTAAACAAATACACCGCCGGTGCATTCCAGTTAATTGCTATTTCGTTTGAAGCATAGGAACATACGTCATCTGTAAAGCTTGTTTCGGGTTCATCATATAGATATGTGGGGCAGCGATCCTGTTTGCCCGGGTTCGGTCCACCCGAAAGCAACCCAGGGACCGGCGCGTCTATGCCGTCTGCTTCCGAAGGGCGATGATGCGGATGCATAACCTGTTTGGAACCGATTCCGGTGACAAAGCTATACCCCGTCGCGTTTTGCCCCAACAGGTAATTGGCATTTGATAGCGCCGCGTACAGATATTTTTTGTTTTTAGTCAATTTGTAGGCGTTGATTAAAAGTATGCCCTGATTTGCGGCTTCGGAATTGCTTCCCCATATAAAATCTTTCGGGCTTTGCCCCATTACAACTGCGAACGCATTCTCATCCATGCTTTTAACAAACGCGTCGGCCATTTCCAATAACCGGTCTTTCGCGATTTGAGGCATTATTTTTGCGTTGCCTGTGCGGAATAACGTATAAACGCCCAGCATGTCAACGCTATTCCACGCAGGTATGGAAAACCGCTCAGGAAAATGCTTTTTTATCGCTTCGGCGTACGTCTGCCCGGAAGTTGTGGCATATAGTTCAGACGCCGCCCAAAACCACTCATCGGTGAAATTCCTGTCGCCGTATCCGCCGGTTTGAATCTCCGGTTTGAAATTGCGATTCATTTCAAACTGGTTGTATTCCAGATTCGGGTTTTGTAAAGCCCATTGCCAGGCTTTTTCGGCCGCCCGTAAGAAATCATCGGATAAGCCTGGAAAAACCTTTGAATACTTTTTGTAAATCCGCGCCGACTGCGCCATGACTGCCGCAAAATCGAGAGTTGCCGCAGTTCCCTTCTGCACTACGTAACGCGGGTCTTTTGTAACGCCCGGCATCACCATGCCGTCAAACTCCGCGTTGGTGCACTTATTATAAACGCCGCCGTCGTAAGGATCCTGCATTGTCAGCATCCAGCGAAGGTTGTAAAGGATTTCATTAAGAATGTCGGGAACTTTATTGCCGCTTTCCGGAATGTTCAGGCCGAGCCTGGCAAAATACGCGGGAAAATCCTCGTATGCGGACAGCAATGTCCCCACAGTTATTCCGCTATTCACAATGTATTTATTGTAATCTCCGGCATCGTACCAGCCGCCAGGCGATGAAATAATCGTGCCAGCCGGACGCTGTTCGGTAGCCGCCGATGGGTGAATAATAACCTGATCATCGGTATGCCCCGCCGGACGTGCCCAAATACCCGCATAACGCTCTTCCAGCGGCATGGATACACGCTGATAGTAGAATCCCTTGATAACAGACTTGGCTGTTTCATTTTGAACATTATCCGCGATAGTAAAAACGGGCGAAGCAAGTTCTTCGGATACCACCCGGTACTTCCCTTTTTTTGTAAACCCGGAAAAGTCGGCGATGCGTGTCACAAGCGACGAATTTTTCGATTGACGGATGGCGCTCAAGTGCCCCTGAAATACCGTATCTCCGGTCTCCGACACGATACTGAATCGCGTTGCCGACGGCATTCCCACAACAATGGCCTGTTTCGGCGCTTTAGGGTAATATCCGGCCTGATTAACAGCAATCTGAGGCTCCTGTGCATACAAACTCAAACTAAAAAAACCGAGAGACAGCAATAAATAAATTATTTTTTTCATGAGAATCATCCCGAAATATCCGTGCCGGATTACTTAACCCGTTCGCCCATTCAACCTTTGTTATTTTACGAATTATCAGAATAAAATCAATGCGGAGTACATGACACGTGATACCATGATTGTAATTACGGGCGAAGAAAAGAACATGCCGGCAAAGGAGAGAAGCGATGTCAGAACAGAGTGCGTTAACTTACGAAGGCATATTGGACAATTGAAATGAAAAAAATTATTTTATTTGCGGCGGCGACTCTGCTCGCCAGTGTTAGCGTAACCGGCCAAAGTAATTTCATGACGCTTAAAGACGCCTATAAAGATCAATTTTCCATAGGCGTCTCCGTCAACATGAGCAATCTCATCTCGACCGGCCGCGCCATGCTCATCAAAGATCAGTTCAACAGTATAACTGCCGAAAATGATATGAAACCCATATCTACACAGCCGGACAAAGACCAGTGGAACTTCTCAAACAGCGACAATATCATGCGGTTTGCGGAAACGAACAACATTCCGGTGCGCGGACACTGCCTTATCTGGCACAGCCAGATTGGGAATTTCATGTTCCATGATGAAAGCGGCGACCTCATATCAAAAGAGGCGCTTTTCGAACGCATGAAAACCCATATTGAAACCGTGATGGGACGCTATAAAGGCCGCATCTATGCGTGGGATGTCGTCAATGAGGCCATATCGGACGACCCGAACGCGCCGCATCCCTACCGCGAATCGCTGTTTTACAGAATCGCCGGCGACGAGTTTATACTCAAGGCTTTCGAATATGCCCACCAGGCCGATCCCGGCGCGCTGCTGTTTTACAACGATTATAACGAGACGGATCCGGTAAAACGCGAGCGTATTTACGATATGGTCAGGAAGATGAAAGCCGACGGCGCGCCCATTCACGGAATCGGCATGCAGGGGCATTATAATGTCGCGTCGCCCGTCGAAGATGAACTACGCGCGGCTATTAAGCGTTATCGCGAAGTTGTCGATGTGATACATGTAACCGAACTCGACGTGAGGACTAATACTCAAAGCCAGGGCGGCCAGCTTCAGGCAGCTGCGGGCGGCGCGGCAACATTCTCAAAGGAAGCCGACCTGGCGCAGACCCGACAATACGAAATGCTGTTCCGTGTTTTCCGTGAAAACAAAGATATCATCCGCAACGTGACGTTCTGGAATACCGACGACGGCGACTCGTGGCTTGACCGCCGCTATGGCAATACCGCGCGCAATTATCCCCTTCTGTTCGATGACGATCTCAAGCCAAAATCGGCTTATTACGAGGTTGTTATGTTCGGCAATCCGCACAGTGCTAACCGTGCGGAAATGAAACCCTGGACGGCGGGTGGGCGCGAAAGCGGCAAGTACCGAAATCTCTTCCTGGAAGCTGGATATACGCAGGAGGAAATAGACAAGAAAATCGCCGATGCCTGGTATCGTATTTTTGAAAGTTCGTATCGGGTTTACCAGGAAGTCGGCGACGACATGGCCTATATTTCTGATGTAAAAAACAGGGATATCCGCACCGAAGGCATGTCTTACGGCATGCTGCTGACCGTAATGCGCGACAAAAAGGATATGTTCGACCGGCTATGGCGCTGGTCGGTAAAATACATGCAGCACAAGGAAGGCCCGCGCAAGGGCTATTTTGCGTGGCACTGCCGCACTGACGGTACGATTATCTCTCCGGGAACGGCTTCAGACGGCGAATTGTATTACGTCACGGCGCTTTTGTTCGCATCGAACCGCTGGGGCGACAATGTAGGCATCAATTATAAAAAGGAGGCGCAGGATCTCCTCAATACGATGTTCAGCAAAAACGGCGAAGGCGGCATATACAATATCTTCAGCGTCGAGCATAAACTCATAACCTTCACTCCCGACGGCTCGGGCTGGCAATATACCGACCCGTCTTACCATCTGCCGGCTTTTATGGAGATATGGGCGGAATTTGCCGACGATGGACGAAGCGAATTCTGGCGCGAGTGCGCAAAAGCCGCGCGCGAATTTCTGCATAAAGCGTGTGACCCGGTTACGGGCATAAACCCCGACATGGCTCAATACGACGGCACTCCTTCCCGCCGTTCTTTCCACTACGATTCGTGGCGGGTGCCTATGAATATCGCGATGGATTTCAGTTGGTATAACAGGGACGCCGCGTGGCAGACCGATTACGCCAACCGCTTTCTGGGCACGTTGTATGAAAAATACGGCGTGGAGGACTTTCCGGATCAGTTTGCGCTCGATGGAAGCGCGCCTGAATTTATTATGGGCGCGGGAGGATTCCGAACAATGCGTCATTCAATAGGTCTTGTCGGTTCATCGGCGACAGCAGCGCTGATGACTGATTCCCCTATCGGATGGAAATTTATCGACGAACTCTGGAAACAAAAACTAGAGCCTTATGAAGACGGCTACTACGACGGTTATTACGACGGATTAATCTACCTTTTCGCGCTGCTTCACTTGAGCGGGCAATATCAGGTAGTTCTGCCATAAGACTATAATCATGGTCGGATATTGCCAAGTTGATGAGAAATATCTTTTGTTGAACCGTATATTTGCCGCCAAATTTCGTAGATTTCCTGATATTTCACGACATTTTCAGGTTTCGGAGTAAATGTTTCTTCCTTGTAATGCACAAATGTTTCGGCGGTTTCTTCCGTGGAATCGAATAGTCCGGAGCCGATTGCGGCAATCATACATGCGCCCGCGCCCGGTCCCTGTTCAACCGTAAGTCGAATCATTTCCGCGTCGAATATATCCGCCTGCATTTGCATCCAGTCCGGATTTTTAGCGCCGCCGCCAACCGACACAAGTCTGGAGAATTTCCTGCCACGGGCTTTTTCCATGATTGCCTGCGAGTCTTTCAGCGTGAATGTAATCCCTTCCAGTACGCTGCGGGCAAAATGACGAAGTTCATGACGGGCGTCAATGCCAATGAAGCTGCCGCGAATTTTACCGTCAAAATGAGGCGTACGTTCGCCGGATATATACGGCGTGAACAATAATCCATCGCTGCCGGGATGTGTTTTATTAATATCTTTTAATAATTCTTCAAATGTTAAACCTTTGCCGAATGTATTCCTGAACCAGTTAAGCGAGCTGCCCGCCGCCAGTGTAACACCCATCGAGTAATTCACATTGGCAATAACATGATTGAAGAAATGAAGCTTGCCGTGATAGTCCTTCATTTCAGGTTCAAACGCGCTGAATACCCCGCTTGTGCCCAGGGAAACAAGACCGGTTTCTTCATTTATGATGCCTGCGCCAAGCGCGGCACATGCGTTATCCGCGCCGCCGGCAAATATTCTGACATCATTTTTAATATTAAAACGCTGCTTGATATCCGCTTTTAAAATTCCAATCTCATGCATCGACGGTACAAGCGCGGGCAATATATCCATCGAAACATTGAAAGATTCCGCAATTTCACGCGACCATTCCCGTTTTTCTATGTCAAGCAACAGCGTACCCGCGGCGTCGCTATATTCAGAATGTATGTTGCCTGTGAACCAGAAACCAAGGTAGTCTTTCGGAAGCATTATCTTTCTGACTTTTGACCAGATTTCAGGTTCGTTTTCCTGTAACCAGAGAATTTTTGGAAGCGTAAAACCTTCAAGAGCAATATTTTTAGTTATAGCAAGCAGGCGTTCGCCCATCCTGTCCATAATTTTCTGACATTGCCTGGTTGTTCTTACATCGTTCCACAAGATTGCCGGATATACCGGAGTATTGTTTTCGCCTAAAGCAACCAGTGAATGCATCTGCCCCGAAAAACTAATACCTTGCAGTTCCCTGCCAAAATCAGGCGCTTCGTTATTGAGGCTTGTTAGAACATTTTCACAGGCCGCTATCCAGGATTTCGGACGCTGTTCGGAGTATCCCGCTTTAGGCATGTCTAAGCCGTATTCCGAACTTTTATCGGTGATAACCCGGCCTTTTTCGTCCATAATGATACCTTTAAGGCCGCTGGTTCCCAAGTCGATCCCTAAAACATAACTCATTTAATTATTTGCCTTTTCTTAATTCTTTATTGTTAAAAAGTAGTATTGGTTGCGTATGTTAATTGTGTGTTTTTGAACCACAATAAAATGTGGTCAAATGTTTGGTATTTTTACACATTGATTTGAGCTATGAAGGTACTTGGTTCAAGGGCTTTTATATTTGAGTTGGTGAAGTCTTTAACATTTCGAGTGATGATGTAATCAGTATTTGCTTTATCAGCACAGCGAGAAACAAGCGCATCTTCAAGGTCACGAATATCACTATCCATTGCAAGAAAAATATCCGTTTTATCTATGTCTATAATTTCAATGATTTCAAACAGAATTTTCAAGTTCTCAATCAATTCTTCGTGCTTAAATTTTTTCCGCAGTATATAATACACATCCGTTACTGAACTTGCGTTCATGAATCCGGTAATTTCTTCACCACTGCATACTTCAATAATCTGTTCCGCTTGTTTTGCAAAATCGTTATCGGAAAAATAATCAACGATAATATTTGTGTCTATCAATAAGTTAATCAATGTGTTTTCCTAACCTTTCATCTCGAAATTGCTCAAGAGTATAGTTATCATACCCGGTTCCCTTAAGAATTCCGCGTAAAGCTTTAATTTTTACGAATGCTTCTTGCTTATCAGTGTTTTCTTTCGTCTTAACAACGGAAAAAGCTGATTTATCTAACACAGTTATGACAAGGTCGCAACCTTCAGGTATTTCTGGATTACCCCTTGGTATGATACGTCCGTTTTCGTAATAAGCAGGATATGCTTGCATATTATAACCCTCCCGAAATTTTGGTTTGATAATAATTATAACACTTTTCTCCTTGCTCTGTCAAGAAATATAATCGTTTAGAATTGTTTTTATGTATTCGATATGACTTGATTCCATTTTTATGTCGTCGCCATGCTTCAAAGCGTATTCAGTAAGGCTCGCAAGGTCTTCTTTCCCTTCAATTATTGATTTGCCAATACCCTCTTTATAGCTTGCGTAACGGCGATCCTTTATATCTTCCAGGAATTTGTCTTCAATCATACGGGCGGCGGTTTTTAAACCACGGGCAAACGTATCCATTCCGGCTATATGTGCAATTATTAAATCTTCCTGTTCAAATGATGAACGACGGACTTTTGCGTCGAAATTGATTCCACCCGGTTCAAGACCGCCGTTTAAAAGAATCTGATACATGGCAAGCGTTACATCCATTATGTCGGTTGGAAATTCATCGGTATCCCAACCAAGCAGATAGTCGCCCTGATTTGCGTCAATTGAACCCAGAGCGTTAAATACCCGCGCCACGTTCAATTCGTGGTCAAACGTATGACCTGCAAGGATGGCGTGATTTGCCTCAATGTTAAGTTTAAAATCATTTTGCAGACCATGTTTCAACAAAAATGCTTCCGTAGTCGCCGCGTCGTAGTCATATTGGTGTTTCATCGGTTCTTTAGGTTTCGGCTCCAGCAGAAATACCGGTTTGTGGCCGATTTTTTCAGCGTATTTCACGGCCATTTTAAAGAAACGGGCGATGTTTTCCCGTTCCAGACCCATATCCGTAATTAAAAGCGATTCATAACCTTCACGGCCGCCCCAGAATACATAGTTTTTGCCGTCAAGTTTTTTGGAAATATCAAGACCTTTTTTAACCTGCGCCGCTCCATACGCGAATACTTCGGCATTGTTTGACGAAGCCGCTCCGTTTACGAAGCGGGGATGGCTGAACATATTTGCCGTATTCCATAGTAATTTGACGCCGGTATCCTCCATTTTTATCTTTATTAGATCAGTAATTTCATCAATATTGTTAAAGAAATCATTTAGTGAATTTCCCACCGGCGCGATATCGACATCATGGAAACAGAAATATTCCACGCCCATTTTGGCAAGTAACTCAAAGAACGCTTCAACACGGTTCCTTGCGGTTTCCATTGGCGTTGCGCCAAACCAGTTGCGCTGGTTTACTGCTGAACCAAACGGGTCGGATCCGTCCTGTATCATTGTATGCCAGTAGCAGAACGCAAAACGAAGATGATCCTTCATTGTTTTGCCCATTATTACTTCTTCCGGGTTGTAATAACGGTAAGCAAACATGTTTTTAGTGTCCCGCCCTTCATAAACAACCTTATTAATTTTTTCAAAATAAGCCATGATAACCTCTAAGCTGTAGACAAGGGAGCGCGGACGTCTCGTCTGCGGAAAGCTACTTGTTTAATCCGCTGTTACTAATCTACGGTACATTCGCTTTACGATATAAGCTTTTGATATCTTCGTTACTTTCCGCAGGCGAGACGCCCGCGCTCCCATGTCCATCATAATTAATTGCTTACACCAGTGCCGCGGCTTTCATCAAGTTTCCTGTTTATTTCTGTAATATCTGCATCTGTTAATGGATAACGTCCTATAAAGAACATGGCTATTACGGCCAAAACAATTGGAATCCAGATCATCGTAAGATTGATGCCGCTGATGGCTGCTGTGCTTTGAGCCGCTGCGCTTCCGTCAAATCCATATGCCGCGAGAATCCAGAGAGGCAAAAAACCGCCTGCCGCGAAACCGATTTTGAAAAACAAACCCATGATTGCGTTGATGATAGCCGCGTTGCGTTTGCCGGATTGTGCCTCGCCATAAGATACAACTTCCGGAACCAGCGCCCACATAAATCCGGTAGCCGAACTGAGACCCCATTGCTGGATAAAACGCGATATATAAGCAAGCCACAGCGCGTTATGCATCGCCGGAAACGACCATATCCATGTCAATAACTGACCCACGATAAACATGCAGAGGAAGAAATAAAAGAAGCCTTTTTTGCCGAAGATGTTTTTCAGCTTGGACCAGAAAACCGGGAATACTATGCCGGGAATTGAAGCAATCAATCCTACCGCTCCCATCCAGTCTGAATGATTAACCGTATATTGGGTAAAAAACCCATAAACGGTATTCAAAAAGAACATGAATGTGAACGCAATCATGAAAAATACGCCAAGTATTCTAAGCGGCCTGTTATTTTTAAGCTCGACAAATAAATCCGAGTATTTAACCTGATCGGCCTGCGCAGCGGTTGCGACAACGCGTTCTTTTGTCTTGAAGTAAGAGACGAGCAGCGCCAATACTCCAAGAACCATATAGATTGCGTAAACGCCAAACCACGCTTTCCCTGCGGACTGAGTAGTATAATTGCCCATTGTAAGTTTGATTCCAAATAATCCGGTATCCTTTAATGAGCGTTCCGCCGGGGCGGCCATTTGCACAAACATAGGGAATAGCGTATAAACCAGGAGGTTTGCCGTATTCGCGAGCATCATGCGGGTAGTAGTCAGTTGGTCTACAGATTCCGGGTCGCGGGTAAGCGAGGCATTCAGCGAACCGTAAGGAATGTTAACGACGGAATAAATCAGATCCAGTATCAGGTATGTCAGAAATGCCACCGGCACAGAACCGCGAATCGCCTGAATCGGCGTAAAAAGCATCATTGCCAGAATGCACATCGGAATACCGGCGTGAATCAGCCAGGGGCGATATTTACTGCCGTTTTTGAATGTATGTTTATCTACGAATGTGCCGACAGCCGGATCCCAGAATACGTTTATAAATCGGACAAACGCAAAGATGAATCCCGCAGCGCCAGCGCCGATGGCATTAACCGTTGTAAGGTACAGAGCCAGAAATCCGCCGATTGTGCCGAAAACAAGGTTTTGGGCGAAGTCACCAAGGCCGTACCCGATACGCTCCCCGAGCGTAAGCTTGTGATATTCATGGTTTAAGGCGGCATTTAAGACAGCGTTTTTTTCATTTTCCATAAAACCTGAATCCTTTACGCGCAATCCCCCTCGTTATAATCAAAGTAATCAAATTCAGCCGTGGTGTCATAACCGGAATAATCAACGGCGGCAAGTCCCACAAACGCTCCCGTAAAAAAGCCTCCGTATGAAGATAAGACATACTCATCCGAAAGAACGGCTGAATCAAGATTCACACCCGTATCTTTCCAGTCTTTTCCATTAAATGAATATTGGTAAGTATAGTCAAGATCGCGCACCTGGGTACGCAAATAAACATATTCCAGGTCATCTGGAACCGGTATTGCGTCGTCTTTAAGATATGAGGTATATCTGCCACGGTTGTTTTCCGCTATTTCTATGACACGGGTTTTCTTTTTTTCATCATAAGTGATAAAAATGAACGACCAGTGACGGGAGTTATAGTAGTTAGTAAGTCCCGCCATGGCCTGATATGTTTTGGGGTAAAATTTTACCCTTGTTTCCGCATCGAAGCTGAAGGCCTGCCATCTTCTGGCAACCAGCGAAAGTTCGTGTTCGTTGGCCAAAGAACCTTTACCGGTCAGGGTAAGTGATCCATTGCCGACCGTCCCCATTTCACTGCCGAACGGAACCCTCAGCGTATTCCAGTTGATATCGAGGGTATTTTCAGTAAATTCATCATGCTGTGAATGCCCTTCCTGCGGCGAATAGTCAGCGTATTCCAGCGGCCCGTCGATTTCGAGGAGACCTCCCTGCCCTCCGACGATACGCGGCCATTGTTCTTCGTCCCAATATACTTTTTGTAAAGCCGTTTCGCGTCCGAGCGGCGACCAGCCTCGCGGGTCGTGCGAGCATTCGTTTTGATGATTCAGCGGACGTCCTGTAAGCGAAGCGTAATACCATTCTCCGCCGGGCGTACTGGCCAACGATCCGTGTCCCTGTTTCTGTAGAACAGAATCCGCAGTGTTTACGTTGGAAATCAAAGGATTGCCAGGCATGGTTTCAAAACTGTCAGCGTCTAAAGTCCTTGATCTTGATACCGTTTCCTGATGAGCCCAAACCGTGCCGCCTTCTGCCGTAAAAAGATAGTAGCAGCCGTTTATTTTGTAGATGTGCGGCCCTTCTACGAGTTTTACATGTGTGCCTCTGTAGATTGTGCGCGCCGTTTCCGGTTTCAGTTTCATAGTTGAAACGTCAAATTCGGTGAGAGTTATGCCGTTGAACTGGTGATGATATTCCCTGTGATCCCAGGTTTGCTGAACCAGGTATTTACGGCCGTCATCATCGTGAAACAGCGAAGCGTCAAATCCCACGCCGTTTAATTTGATCGGGGCGGACCATGGCCCATGGATTCCCGGCGCGGTCGTAAGATAGTTTGTCATATCCTTGAAAGCGCCTTCCGTAATTTTTACATCGGTATAGACCAGCCAGAACCTGCTGTCCGCGTAAGACAAATCCGGCGCCCAGATGCCGCCCGATGATGGATTGCCTTTCATGTCAAGCAGCGCGGTTGTGTCCAGGACGTTTTTCACCAGTTTCCAGTGTTTTAAATCTTTTGATTCGTGGATTCTGACTCCCGGAAACCATTCAAAGGTGGATGTGGCAATGTAGTATGTGTCTTTTACACGAATAATGCTTGGATCCGCGTTAAAGCCCGGCAGAATAGGATTCTGGATTTTT
>Ga0082212_10005011_pt1 | contig 18229 bp, 13 predicted proteins | sample TergutNt197P3_FD_71548 | JGI IMG/M metagenome (GOLD analysis project Ga0082212, IMG submission 71548) | Neocapritermes taracua P3 segment gut microbial communities from Petit-Saut dam, French Guiana - Nt197 P3 | ecosystem: Host-associated > Arthropoda: Insects > Digestive system > Gut ...
TTTCATAGCGTGGATAGCAAATTTTACAGTTAAATAATTGACAAATAGAGCAGGGAAGATAAATCCGAGAATTAATATGAAAATTTTACTAACAAACGATGATGGATTCGCCTCCAACGGAATAACCGCTTTGGAAGAGGCGCTCTCTGTCAGCCATGAAATATACATCGTAGCTCCGGACGATGAACGCAGCGGTTCATCCAACGCGTTCACCTTTAAGGAACCGCTTATTTTAACGAATCGCGGCAAACGCCGTTTTTCTTTAAGCGGCTACCCGACAGATTGCACAAACGTGGGAATCAAGGCAGGCATAATACCTGAAATCGATTGCGTCGTATCAGGCATAAATCATGGGGCAAACGTAGGGGATGATATTTTCTTTTCAGGAACAGTCGGAGCTGCGCGCATGGCATACATTTTGGGATATTCGGGAATTGCAGTATCAATTGCAAGCGTAGACCCCTCGTCGCCGTATCTTCACGACGCAGCCTCATTTGTCGTCTCTTTCATGAAAGATTTTTTGCTTGCAGATAAAGTTCCGAGGCTCTTCAATATAAACTACCCTAATCTTCCGCCCGACAAAATTAAAGGAATGCGTTATGCGCCTCTTGCCAGAAGAAATTACGGCGACTCGTTTGACGCCGCCCCTCTCCCTGACGGGCGCACAAGCCTGCAGCTTGTTGGCGAGATCGGAGGACTCCACAGTATGGAAGCGGAACACGAAACCGACGCCGACCTTTTAAGAATGGGCTATATAACAGTGACGCCTCTTTCAATAGATTGCTGTGATTATAAATATATCGATCTCCATACCAAAAAGAAGCAAAATGGCTAACCGCAAAAAAAGAACAGATGAATGCGTCATAGCTATTGACGCAGGCACACAATCTATGAGGGCAGCCGCTATTGATATGAGAGGCGAAGTCATTGATATAATCAAAACGCCTATGGCTCCCTATGTGTCGGTAAAACCGGGCTGGGCAGAGCAAGATCCTGAATATTACTGGAAAATGCTGTGCGTTACATGCAAGAAACTCATGAATAGTATTTCGTTTCATAAAAATTCGATAAAAGGCGTAAGCATTACAACCCAACGCATGACCTATATAAACGTCGACAAAAACGGCAACCCCTTAAGACCGGCCATAGTATGGTTAGACCAGAGAAAGGCATCCCTTGGAAAATGGCCGAACGCGCCAATGAAATTTATCCTGAGCGCGCTGGGCATCCGCGATTCAATACTCTACGCCATCTGCGATTCAGAGGCCAACTGGCTCAGGCAAAACCAGCATAAAATATGGGAAAATACTCACAAGTTTCTGCTTTTATCCGGATTTTTAACATATCGCCTTACCGGAGAATTTGTCGATTCGGTAGGCTGTACCGTAGGCTACCTTCCATTGGATTACAAAAAACACAAGTGGGGTTCAAAACGGGATATGAAATGGAAGATGTTCCCCATTGAACCGTCCAAGCTGAACAATCTTGTAAAACCCTCAGAGCTTTTGGGTTATATAACAACTAAGGCGTCAAAAGAAACAGGATTGCCTGCCGGACTTCCTCTGATTGCCGCTGCAGCCGACAAGGCTTGCGAGGTTTTAGGCGCAGGCTGCCTTGCCCCTGAGACAGCCTGCGTAAGTTATGGAACAACAACAACAATTGACGCTAACTGTCCCAAATATGTGGAAGTGGTTCCGTTTTTTCCTACCTACCCTGGGGCCGTTCCCGGAACCTATAACACAGAGGTAATGATAGTACGCGGGTTCTGGATGTTGTCCTGGTTTAAGGAACAATTCGGCGCAACAGAAACAGGAATCGCCCGCAAGAATGGCATCGCGCCTGAAGCGCTGTTCGATAAATTCGCAGCAAATATTCCCGCAAGTTCAATGGGGCTTATGCTTCAGCCGTTTTGGTCGCCGGGCATAGTGAAAATTCCCGGACCTGAGGCAAAGGGAGCCATAATCGGTTTCGGAGATGTTCACACAAAGTGGCATGTCTACAAAGCAATACTTGAAGGGCTGGCCTATGCCCTCAAAGAAGGCACCATACGAACAGAGAAAAAAACCGGCGTAAAGATTACATTGCTAAAAGTTGCGGGCGGCGGATCACAAAGCGCCCTGATGTCGCAAATTACCGCAGATATTTTTGACTTGCCTGTAGAACGCCCGCATACCTTCGAGGCCTCGGCGCTCGGCGCAGCAATTGACGCCGCAGTGGGCCTTAAACTATACCCTGATTTTCGTTCGGCAGTAGATGGAATGACAAGAACACGCGACCGCTTTGAACCGATTCAAAAAAACCGCGATGTATACAAAGAATTGTTTGAAAAAGTCTATATGAAAATGTATAAAAGATTGAAACCGCTTTACGAAGATATAAGGGGGATTACAGGGTACCCTGCAAAAATAAAAAAATAGAACAGCTACTCATTGCTCTTTTCAGTCTTTTCGTTCTGCTTTTCTTTACGTTTCTTTTCGTGTTTTTCCTGACGTTTCTCTTTAATTTTTTTTAGTCTTGTAAACGCATGGCTTATTTGGCTATAGAGCAACCCAAATAAAAATCCGCCGAAAAACGTAAGGTATATCAATAAAATAATCGGAACCGGGCGTTCCCACGCAATGAATTTGAGAGTGACTTCCTGCATGTTTTGCCAGGATACGAGAATCAGCAGTCCGCCCAAAATTATCATTATTACAATGAAAAGTTTTCTACGCATAAGCCTATAAGACAAAATCGTTTCTAAAAAGCAAGTCATTTTTACTATAGTTCTTGACATAAAAAAGAATAATGTAAAAAAAAATTTACATGAAATCAAGATTAGTCCGGTTTGCGCAAAAACTTGCCCAAACATACATAGATTCACTTTCCGAAATTTGTATCTTTGGAATATTCATAGCGCTAATATATGCCGCCTACCGAATCAGAATATGGTTCTACATAAGGGAGTTTTTCCATAACCTGTCTGAACTGAGTTTCTTTTCATATTTTACGCTCTTTGCCGGAACCGACGCGTTCATGGTATTTATCTCGTTCTGCGTCGTTATATGTATTTTCATTTTTGTTTCAAAACCTGTGATTCGCTATATTAGCGCCTCGCTCTTTGTGATGGCAAACGCGCTTTCTCTCTCTGCCGGACTTGTCATATTTCGTATCTACGAAATAACGGCGCAAAAATCAATGTGGACGGATGAGATTGCCGCAGAATGGACGGCGCTCCTGTCTTCGACATTTACGGAAACACCGGCATACATCTTTGCGGGCATTGCTTTAATCGCTGTTCTCCTTGTAATTCTTTCTTTGGCGCTTGCGCGGAAAAAGATGCCGAAGCCTGAAAAACTTAAATGGTTTCCGGCCGCGCTCGCCGTCGTTTTATTCATGTTGATGATTTTCACAGGCAGGGACGCGCGTTTTAAAAGCGCGGCGGCAAAAATTACCTCTGTCGAGTCTAAACAGGCTTTGCAGTTCCTTACCGACATATCCATGAATCCTAATTATAATATTCTGTTTGAAAAAACTCCTGATAAATCTGCGCTTCCGAGCGCGGCTGGAGCATCCTTGAGATTCGATACTGATTCCATCTCCTCGAATAATCAAACTGAGCGCATTAATATAATCCCGCGCGGTAAAAATTATAACATAATTTTATACCTGTTCGAATCTACTTATTCCAAAATGGTGGATACTCAGGTAAATGGGCAATGGATTACTCCGGTATGGAGGAAGTTATTCAAAAACGGCATAAGGGCTCTCAACCACTACGCTAATTATCCATTGTCGGCCAATGCACTGCTGTCGATTCTCACATCGGTGTATGAATATCCAGGCAGAGAATTAGTTGTCCAAAACTACCCAAATGTTCCGCTTAAAACCATCCCCGAAATATTGCGGCGCAGAGGCTACAAGAGTTTTCTCATACACAGCGGAGGCCTTTCTTATGTCAATCAGATTGATTTTTTAAAAGACCGCTTTGATAAAACGGCTGACGCCAATGATATAGTTACGCCCCGGTATAACTATAATGTAGGTTGGGGCCTTGATGAAAGAGCGATGACCGAACCCATATTATCATTCATAAAAGAAAATAAGGGCGCCCCTTTTTTTATAACCGTAATGCCGGTAAATCCTCATCATCCGTATTCCATACCCGAAATAGACAAAGCGGAAGCTGAAAGATTCAGAATAGTCAAGGAAATATCATCCGACTCTATAAGGTTAAAAAGTAAATTCAACTACATAAATTCACTGCATTACGCCGACGCCTCGCTCGGCCATTTAGTGGATGCACTTGAATCTGAAAATTTAATGGATAACACAATACTCATACTGATGGCCGACCACGGCGAGGCTTTTTATGAACATAGAGGCAACTACAATCATGTATTTTTTATATATGAAGAAAACGTTCACATACCGTTGGTTATATACAGCCCCTCGTTGATACGAACGCCATTGGAAATCAAAAGCGTTACGAGACATATTGATATTCTTCCTACAATTCTTGATCTGGTCGGCATAAACTCCCCGCAGCCCATGGGCGTATCAATGCTTTCAAGGCATAGAGAGCAAATGGCTCTGCTGCATACCAACTGGAAGCAAAATCTCATCGGGGTAAGAGACGGGCAATGGAAATACATACGCAGAATACAAGATTCGTTTCAAGAGTTGTACGACCTTGAAACCGACCCAGACGAATCTAATAACATTGCCGAGTTTAACCCTGACGTGACAGGACGCTACTATGAATTTACGGACATGGCAAGGAACCGCAACATCGCTTTTTATAATAAACTGCTTTCAGAGGTCACAAGGAAAAATGTAGTAAGCGTATTCGACATAAAAGAAACTACTTTTGAAGAATACAAAGAGCGAAAAAACAAGGCCAAAGAAGAAAAAGCAAAAGAAGAAAATACGGCGGGAAACGAGCCATGATCGCGAGACATAGCGGAGTATTATGGGGAAGCGATATCTTAGCGCTCTCGCTCTCCTCTCTTTTTTTGTTCTTCTTTATTACGGTATACCTGTACTTTGCGGAACAAAAGGCGGCGAAAAAAGAGCCTCTGTTTTTAAACAAGCGCCTTATTCACATAGCGCTCGTGCTGCTTGGCGGTTTTACCCTGCATTTCGCTCTTAAATGGGGCATGTCCCGTTACCCGCTGCTTGAACCGTACACCGTCATATTTACCCTTTCAATGCCGCTTAAAGGAACAGACTCGGAAACTTTAATGAGCATTTTCAACGGGGTTATACTTCCCGCCGCCCTGTTTCTCGGCATTTCACTTTTTTGCGTGGTGTCGGTTAAAAAACGCAGCCTGTTCCTTAGGCTGCCGTTTCGCGCGGGCAGATGGAGTTTGATTCTATCGTACACAATGCTTTTCACATCTATATTCGCGATTTTTTACACCCTGCCGGTAAGCGGTTATTTTGAAGCCGCAGCAAAACAAAAACTTCCGGCGGAGAATTCCGGCTTTTATATAAAATATTACGCCGACCCGGGTAAAACAAAGATAACGTTTCCTCAAAAGAAAAGGAACCTAATACTCATTCTCCTGGAATCAATAGAGAGTTCTTTTTCTTCCGAAAAAAACGGCGGCCTTTTCAATGAGGACTATATACCTGAGCTGACGCGCCTCGCTACGGAAAACATAAATTTCAGCCATACGCGGCTTGTAGGCGGCGGCAAGGACCTTTTTGGAACACACTGGACTATTGCCGCCATGATAGCCAAATTATGCGGTATTCCCTTCAATCTTCCGATATTCGGCAGCGAGAAGTTCTCTGTGGATTTTTTGCCCGGGGCAAAAGGGCTTACCGATATTCTTTATGAGCACGGCTACAGGCAACGCTTCCTTTTCGGCTCGGACAAGGATTTCGGCTCGCGGGGACAATTTATGGAAACCCACAAGGTTGAGGTCCACGACCTGCTCTATTACAGGCAGAAGAAAAAAATACCGGAAGATTATCACGTTTTCTGGGGAATTGAGGACGCCAAACTATTCGCCCTCGCCGAAGAGGAATTAGACGAGATATCCTCTCACGGCGAACCCTTTATGCTGGGACTTCTTACGGCTGATTCCCATTTCCCCAACGGATATATCTGCGAATTATGCGCTCCTCATAAAAATACCGCAATACCTGATATTCATACTGTTGTACGCTGCGTCTCAAAGCAGACGGAAAATTTTATCAAGCGCATAAAATCAAAGACATGGTATGGAGAAACGGCAATTGTAATACTCGGCGACCATTTGTTTATGGACAAAAAAATTTTTCCTAAAAATCAGGATTCAAGGCGATGGCTGAATATTTTCATCAACTCATCAATTACGCCGACGCGCCCTAAGGGACGGGAGTTTTCATCTTTCGATATGTACCCCACAATATTAGAGAGCATTGGAGCCAAGATAGAGGGAGGCGCGCTTGCTTTGGGACGCTCGCTTTTTTCCGGCAAGCCGACTATCATTGAGGAAACCGGTCTTGAAGATTACATAAACGACAATTTGGGGCTTAAAAGCCTGCAATACAATGAATTTATTTATGGTTCGACGAAAAAAAACAAGTAATCAAAAAATTCTTGCGCAATTTTTTGATTTAAGGTATTTATTTATACGAATGAGTTTTTACGGTTAAGTTAAAATGAAAAAAAAATTGATAATACTTGCCGCCATTCTGTCTTTATTTATATCGGCCCGCCCCGATGCCGCTTCCTATAACCGCTCGCTCATATACATCGGTTCGCCACAGACGGACGCGGAGCCGGAAAAGGTAAAAAAAATATGCGGAATATTTCTGGAGGATATAAAGAAAAGGCTCGCTCCCAAGATTAGATTTATAAACCTGAGCGAGGCTTATCTGTACAGCCAAAAAGCCGATGTACGCGCCATCGCGAAAACAAATAATGCCAGGTGGATAATCTACGGTAAAATTAAAGCCGCGCAAAAAAATACAGGCGGCAACCCCAGCATCGTTATGAACCTCTATGACGCGAAAGCCGGGAAAGATATTGAATCCATTTCGTTCAGAGCTAACGAGAATGAGACTTCAAAATTCAAAGATAATATCGAATATATTTATTCAAAGATAGCGGAGGCCAACGGCTTTTTCCTCGCGCCCTCCGGAAAAGCTCAGCTTAAACTTTCTCCCGAAAAAGCCCTCTTGTTTAATTTCGAAATTGCGGAAAATGTGCCCGCAAATTTTCATCGCCTGCAAACAGCCGCGCGGGAAGCCCTTTTTGAAAGAAGCGGAAGTCCTGAAAATGTTTACGGCGAAAATGTTCGGTTTGTATTGATGAGGCACAGGGATTACAACTCAATGAAGAGAATAAAGACGCTAAGCAGATTGATCAATACAAGATGGTTTATTACCGGAGTACTTATTAAAAAAAAGCCTGATTCCGGAAACATTCATTGCGCCCTCAGGCTCTTTGACGCTGAAAAAGAAACCATAGCCGAAAAGATAGAAATGGAAGCCGCTGATTACGAATCAATGGAATTATTGCTGAAACGAAGGCTGCAAAACTTTATTTTGACTCTATCTGCCGAAACCGATCACAAACGCTTCAACGCCTCGCTGTTCAATGTAAATGAAACAAAGATTCCGGGTTCGGATACTCAAAACAAGCAGGAGGCATACAGCGGCAGCGTTTTTGATACTTCCGGGGCGTTGGTTTCGGGATACGGCAATATAATACATATTTCAACGGACGGTTTATTGGACGGCAAAATAGAATCAACGGGAAAGGGAATCCAAAAATTTACCCGCTCAGCCGGAGTTCAGGTTGACCCGCAGGGCAGAATATATGTGATGGATACAATCGAAAAAAAAATACTGCAATTTCACAAAGACGGCTCTTTTATCTGCGAATTTTTTTACGGAACAAACGCCGACAGTTTTATAGCGGTATCGGACGGATATGTCTTCATACCCGATACCGGAAAGCAGCTTATACAGGTTTACACAAGAGAGGGAAGCCATATACGCGATGTCCCGATTGAAACCGAAATTCCCATAACCCTCTGTCTTTTCAAGGGCAACCCTGTGGTTATTTCGGCAAGCGACGGCCTGTATGTGCAGACATTTCTATCGCAGAACGGCTCGGTCTTGCAGGTAAGATATCTCGGCATCTCTTCCAAAACGCTCTATATCAATGCGGCGGCAATGGATGTCAACGAAAACATGTACTGTGTTGACAGCGGCAGAGGAATGCTAATCTGCATTTCAAAGAACGGCAATATATTGTGGATAGAAAAAAAACTTACCCCGCTCAGCCCCGATAAATTCATATCTCCGTCTTCCGTTTCATCCGACTACATGGGCAACACCCTTCTTGTTATAGATAACAAAGGGAAACGTATTATAAATATGCATAGAAAGAGCGCACGGATTTCTAAACCGGAAAATGAATAAAATATGAAAAAGAAAGTACCGGTCGTAAATTTCGCGCCTGTAACAGCCGTATTATTTTCGCTTTTCATTATAGGTCAGGCAGCGCTTTTCTATTATGTCATATACAGAAATTCCGAAACCGTCAAGAAAACCATGCTTGACTCAAAAAACAGGATGCTTCTTGAAAGGGCGCAATTCATTACAGAGCATCTTGAACGTCAAAACCTCAAAAGGCCTGCCGAGACGCCGGCCTTCATTAAAAACAGCCGAACGCTTGGCAACGATCTTTTATATTTTTTAATATTCCGCCCTACTAACGATGATAATTACTTCATGCTTGAATTTTCTTCCCCAATAAACGCTTCAATGCAGATGACGATCGATCCCCAAAAACCGGTACGCGAATCCTCATCCTTATTGAAAAAAAGCCGCTCTGAGGCGCAGGTTGACCCTGCCATATATTTTAATGAAGGCTACCATTGGCAGAATGTATACACGCCTATGGTAATAAACGGCAAGTCTTACGTTGTACAATATATGTTTCAAGCGTCTCTCGCGCTTGAAATAACCGGCTCATTCAACGCGCTTGCAAGCCGCTCAGGGAACATAATGTTCATAGCGTCAGCCCTTTTAATGATAGCCGTCATTTTGCTTATGCTGATATTCAGTCATACTCAATCAGCCCTTATAAAAAATCTTTCACTATATATAAAAAAAGCCGCGAAAGGAGAGGATTTAAGCATCAATATGAGCGGCAGCAATGAATTGGACGAACTGGCAGAGGCTTTTAACAGCCTGAGCGAGGGAATCAGGAATGAAAAAAACTCAAACAAGGCCGCCAAAAAACTCTTTAACAAGGGCGTCGAACTGCTCAAAGAAAACAACGCGGCAGAATCCATCCCGCTGTTTGAAACGTTACTCTCATTTAATCCTTCCAGTTTCGCTTTGAGCTTCAATCTTGGAGTAGCTAAGGCAAAAACCGGTGACTATGCCGGATCGCTTGCCATGTTTAAGAAAGCGCACGAGATAAAGCCGAAATATGAAATTACTCTGAAATATATATCCCGCGTGGAAAAAATGTTGGAAAGAAATGCAGGAAAGAAGTAATATACCAGCCGTTTTAAAACAGCTTCCTAAAGATCCGGGCGTCTACTTAATGAAAGACGCCGAAGAAAAAATAATATATATCGGCAAGGCAGTCAATCTCAAAAACCGCGTATCGTCATATTTTCGCCAAAAGAAAACCGATTCCAAGACAATCGTTCTTGTAAACAATATTTGCGACATTGAATATATTGTAACCGACTCTGAAATAGAGGCGCTGCTTTTAGAAAGCAACCTAATAAAAAAACATAAACCAAAATTCAATATCAGCCTAAAAGACGACAAACGTTTTCCATATATAGCGGCAACCATAGGCGATGACTACCCCAGAATTATTTATACCAGAAAAATCAGCAACCGCTCGAATAAGTACTTCGGCCCATATACCGACGCCACGGCGGCGCGAAACATTGTAAACACGGTAAACTCCGTATTCAAATTGAGAACCTGCAAAAAAGATATCCCGTTTAAAAACGACGAACGCCCCTGCCTTAACTATCAGATGAAGCGCTGCAACGCGCCCTGCGCCGGATTGATAAGCAAAGTTGAATACCGTGAACTTATGGAAAACGCCTTGCTTTTTCTTAACGGCGGAATCGGCCCCTTGCTCTCGGAAATGAACAAGACGATGAAAAAATACGCCGATAATATGAACTATGAAAAGGCGGCGCGGATACGGGATATAATATTCGACATCAACAAAATATCGGAAAGGCAAAAAGTTTCGATAAACCTGACGCAAGATTTGGATTACCTGAATGTCGGAATACTGGGAAATGAGGCAATTGTCGTCCTTTTTGAATTCAGAAGCGGCGTTCTTACGGGACGCAAGATAAATATGTTTGATAACGCGCAGCTATCGGAAGCAAGGGATATTATCCGCGCTTTTATAATCGACTACTATCAGCACTCCGAGATTCCGGGCAAAATAATAACCGATTATTCAATTGAGGACAGAACGGCTATCGAAAAATTCCTCACGCTGAAAGCATCGAAAAAAGTCGGCATATCTCAAAGCGCCGGCCCGGAAGACAAAGGGATTCTCGATATGATTAAAAAAAATATAAATATGATAATGGCCGACAGGGAAGCGGCAAAATATTACCGAAACATGGAAGAAGGCTTGGCCCTTCTGAGAGATATTCTTTTACTTAAAAAAGTACCCGAAGAAATAATATGCTTTGACGTATCAAACCTTCAGGGAACAAACGCCGTAGCCTCAATGGTCACATTCAAAAACGGAGAACCCGACAGGAGCGCCTACAGACGTTTCAAAATCAGAGGACATGAGGGACAAAACGATCCGGCAATGATACATGAGGCGGTATCAAGGCGCCTGCAATACCTTGTGAACGAAAACATTCCCCTGCCCGACCTTGTTGTAATTGACGGCGGGCCTGTCCAACTCGCGCGGGCTTTGGAGGCTGCCGCGAACTTTGACCTCGAACTCAAAATAATATCGCTCGCGAAACGCTTTGAGGAGATATACTTTTCGCCAAAAGAGCGGCCATTGCTCTTGGACAGAAACTCGCCCGCGCTCAAGGTCTTGCAAAGAATACGCGACGAATCCCACCGTTTCGCCGTAACATATCACCGTACACTGCGCGCGAAAGAATTTACGCGTTCAGCCCTTAACGATATACCCGGAATAAGCGAAAAAACAAGTAAACTGCTGCTCTCTCATTTCGGTTCGGCTCACGCGGTAAGCCAGGCCGGAATCGCCGAGCTGAAAGAAGCCGCCGGAATAGGAGAGAAAACAGCCGCGTCTATATACGGCTTTTTTCATAAAGAGAGGGATTAATTAATATTAGACTTTTGCGCCTATCAGTTTATGCGTATTATATCGCCGCGCGTTATAAATCCAACCAGATTGTCGTTTTCTATAACAGGGAGGTGACCGATATTATTGTCATACATGAGGTCTTCCACTTTTCTTAACGTAGTTTCGCTGCGACATGTAATGAGTTTTGTCATCATATAAGCTTTTACCGGAGCGTTCATTTGATCGGAACGTCTCGCCTTCATAATGTCGTGCAAGGTAATAATGCCGAGCAATTTGCCGTTATCGTCAACCACAGGAGCGCCGCTATGGTCTACTTTCTCAAGAAAGAAAGACGCTTGAAACATATTCCATTTATCTTTGATGCAGTGTATCTCCTTCTGCATGACATCCCTGGCCAGCAGCGCCGGCAACAATTCGTCTTTAAGAAGGCTAAGAAGCCTCTCGAAGACCTCGCGGCCCTTCGTGTTTTTCACCATCGCGGACGCCGCTCCGGGATGCCCCGCTCCGTTAAATTTGCGCATCAGGGCGTCGCAATCAATCAACCGGTCATTGCTTCTTGCCACGACAAGCACATTCTTATCATTCTTAAAACAGAATATCGCAAAAACCGCATCCGGCTTTTCAATGTCGCTCAATTGTTCTATTACAGCCGCGAGCCCGCCTTTTTGTTTTTCAAGAACCGTATACGATAAAATAACAAAATGCCCATTAATTTCCTGATAGATCATCTGATTAAGTATTTTATGAAAAAGCTCAATCTGGTAACTTTCTTTCAAGGGTTTCAAGTATTTTGAGATTACATTTATGGAGGCGCCCCATTCCATTAGATGAGAAGCCGCGATAAAATCCTGCTTAGTTACCCCGCTGTATGAAAAATAGCCGGTATCGGAATAAAGGCCGGCAAGCCCCAATGTGGCGATTATGTTGTTTATGGGGATATTTTTTTCCGCGGCTTCAAGAACAAGTTGTGTAACATTCGCTCCGTGTGAAGATAGGCTGATTTTGGCATTCATAAAACATTCGCTTGGTTCGGCCTCATAGTGGTGGTCATATATCTCTACTGCCGCATTCTCATTAGGGAAAAAATCGAAAACTTCTTTTACGCGGGAATATTCCCCTGTATCTACAATAACGGCATGTTCCAGGGGTTCCTTTTTTACATCTTTGACGGTCACAAAATTAAGCTCATTTTTGTACAAGTTGTATAAACCCCGCGCAACCGGGTGTATAAGACGCTGGACTATAGGTATATGATCGGGAAAGAGGCGGGCAGCTACGGCCATAGAAGCTATACAGTCCAAGTCCATGTTATTGTGACCGGTTATTATTTTTATTCCCACATTCGTCTCTTACACAGGGAATAAAAAAAAACATCAAAAGTAAAACAAAATGTTTTTATTATCATGATACATTACTCTTTATTTAAGAGAAATAGCGTAAGTTTTTTTAGGTTTATTGTCAAGATTTTTATTTTTGAAGATATAATTTAAAACCTTTATTGAATTGACTTTAAAGGCTTTTAAAAGCTATTGTCCTTCAAATTGTAAAGATATATGAACACAAATAATAGAAAGATGCTCTATAGCATTGATGAACTTAGCAATCTCTTTGAAGAGAACAGTATTGAACAATTTCTGCTAAAAACAGTAGATATGGTGGCTCTTCACATGAATGCCGGCATTTGTTCCATCTACATATATAATGAGCTTGAAAAAAAACTCACGCTTAGGGCAACAAAAAAACTCAGCGCGCTTTTGGCCCAATTAGGCGAAGATTTGATTGCCGCTTCGCTTCAGGAGCGGCATATAATATGCCAGACCTCCGATGAAAGTATCTTGTTCGGCTCATCACTTATAGCGCCGATTATGCGCGGGGTTCACCGTATAGGCGTACTGACGGTTCAGCGCGAAAACGGCGTCCTTTTTGACAGAGACGACATAACCGCCATAGAAGCCGTAGCATCGCAGCTTGGAACTATTTTGGAGCACCTTAAATATATAACGCAGCCATTCCCCATAGAAGCATCCGATAAACCGTACTTTGAGACAGGGAAATTTCAATATTTCCCCGGCACAACAGCGTCAAAAGGCTCTTTCAGGGCTCCCGTCGCTGTAAAGCCCTGGGAAAAAGGAATAGATACGATAGCCAAGGAATTGGAAAACCGCCATTTTACCATTTCCGATTTTGACAGGGCTATAGAAAAGACATACCGGCATTTAGAGGACATACATAAAAAAATAAAAGAAAAATTAGTCGACGCCGCATCCCTTATTTTCGCTTCGCATCTCCTGATCCTGAAAGACGATAGCTTTACCGGCGCAATGAGGAAACTCGTTATATCAGGGCAAAGCGTAAGCAAAGCCATTATGGAAATATTCACCAAATATAAAAAAATTTTTACAGCGAGCGGCCACCCAATAATAAAAGAAAAAATACAGGACATTGAAGACCTCACATTAGAAATACTCAACAACCTGCTTGACAAAAATCTTGAGGCCGGCGCCTATAAAGATCACATAGTTGTGGCCAAAGACTTATTCCCATCGGAATTGCTCGCACTATCGGCGGATGGAATTGCCGGCATTGTTCTCGTAAGCGGAGGCGTTACCTCCCATGTCGGAATACTCGCCCGCTCGCTCATGATTCCGCTTGTAATAATAAATGATCCGGTCTTGCTGACGGTTAGCAGCGGGACTGACGCCATAATTGACGCTGACGTCGGCTCTCTCTACATAAACCCTACATCAGAAGTGCTGCACAAATTTGAAATGAAAGATGTCGCCAAGGATATTATATCGGCGTCTCAAACAGAAACAGCCGGAGCGGCCTACACGAACGACAATCAATTGATAAATGTTATGCTGAATTTGAATCTTATATCGGATTTAAAACAAATCAAAATGGAGGACGTTGACGGCATAGGTCTCTACCGTACCGAATTCCCTTTCATGATATTCGGTTCTTTCCCATCGGAGGAAGAGCAAGCCTTCATATACAAAAAACTAACCGCCGACACGGCAGATAAGCCCGTTACATTCAGGACTCTTGATATAGGCGGCGACAAGGCTCTTGCGTATTATGATTTTCCGCTTGAAAATAATCCTTGTTTGGGTATGCGTTCCATACGTTTTTCGCTTGAGCATATAATGATATTCAAGCAGCAAATACGCGCGATACTCCGTGCGGGATATGGTATAAATCTGAAAATAATGTTTCCGATGATATCATCCATAGATGAATTTATATCGGCAAGGGAAATTATATGGCAATGCATAGATGAACTCGGCAAACATGGAATCGCGCACAACAGCAGCCCGAGCATAGGCGCCATGATTGAAATACCATCGCTCCTGCCTATCATTGACGGGTTGGCGCAAGAGTGCGACTTTTTTTCCATAGGTACAAATGATTTAATACAATATACCTTAGCCGTTGACAGAACCAACGAGAAAGTATCGTCTCTGTACATACCGCATCATCCTGCCATACTGAACGCGATAAAAGTTATCGCCGACGCCGCAAATAAAGCCGGCATAGAAGTTTCGCTCTGCGGCGACATGGCAAATAAGGAGATATATATACCCTTTATCATTGGTACTGGAATAAAATGCCTGAGCGTTGACGCGATGTACATACCAAGGGTAAAACGTACCATACGTAAAACGGATATTTCAAAGGCGGCCCTTTTCGCCGATAACCTTCTCTCTCTTAAACGGATAGCCGATATTGAGGCCGCGCTCAAAGAACAGAACGCAGAAGAAGCCTGATGGAAGGCGTAAAATACTGGATTGCCCTCGAACAAATGTCAGGTATAGGCCCAGCGAATCTCAAAGAGATTCACAGGACGCTTACGGAATCAAATTTATCTATAGGCGATATTTTTTCCTGCAACAAAGAAGAAATAATATCAGAATTCAAATTTTCCGAAAAACTCGCGTTACTAATCGACTCTTCAAAAAAAATGGTTGAGCGTATCGATAACGACTACTTAGCTCTGTTAGACGCCAAAATATCCGTCATCCCTTTTTTTTCGCCGGAATATCCCAAACGCTTGCTTAATATTAAAGGCTACCCGTTCCCTCCGATATTGTACGCAATCGGGGATATTTCGATTCTTAATGAAAGAGGCGCGGCTATACTCGGAGACCATTCGGTAAGCGGCATCGGCGAGTCCATATCATTTTCGGCGGCCAATGAATTGGCCCGCCATAACATTGTTACGATAAGCGGAATGGCAAAAGGCGTTGACATGATCGCCCACCGTTCCGCCATGATAAACGGCGGCAAGACGGCGGCTTTTATTCCGGGTGGGATATTTCGTTTTAAGATACCGGAATTTATTCTTGAGGCCATGACTGAGGCCAACATGGTAATTGTATCCTCTTTTTACCCGTCAAAAGAAATGAATAAGTTCAACGCGTTTATAAGGAACAGAATCATCTGCGCCTTATCGTACGCCGTCTTCATAGTTGAAGCGCCTGAGAGCGGCGGAGTTTTTGAGGCCGCCAAATCGGCGCATAAATTGGGCATACCGCTGTATACCGTAGAATATTCAAACTATCCCGACAACGCAAAGGGAAACCCTTTGATTCTTGAGCAGCTTGGCGGAAATCCGATACGCCGTCATAAGGGAAACGAGAACCTTGCCCCAGGCATGGATCAAATAATTGCCGATGTAAAATTCTCCTGAGATGACTAAGATAACAAAAGATGAATGAAATAAATTTGAACGAGGAACAATATGAAAACTTTTTCTGATAAAAACTTTCAAGAACTAAAAAACAACTCGTACCCGGGACGCGGTATCGTCATAGGAATATCTCACGATGAAAGCCGCGTCTTTCAAATTTACTGGATAATGGGACGCAGCCCTAACAGCAGGAACCGCGTATTTTTTCGTGAAGATAACGGCTTTCTCAAAACAAAGCTCTTTGATGAATCCAGGGCGGAAGATCAATCCCTCATCATATACTATCCCATGAAACATATTAATGACTGCCACATCGTCACAAACGGAGACCAGACCGACACGGTTTTCAACGCAGTCGCCGAGGGCGCTGACTTTGAAAACGCTATTGAGACAAGAGAATACGAACCCGATGCCCCCAACTTTACGCCCAGAATTTCCGGTATATCTTATCCTGCCGGCGAGTATCTCTACAAACTTGCGGTTATAAAGGCTCTTTACGGCAACAAGGACAACTTATCGCGCCATTTCTTCTTTTACAAAAACGGCGCGGCCGGATACGGCCACATGATAACTACATATTCCGGTGACGGCAACCCGCTGCCCTCATTTACGGGCGAACCCCTGATCGTACCGATTTTTAAAACCGCGGAAGAAAATCTCGAAAATTACTGGAGCGCGCTTAATCAAGACAACAAAATATCCATAGCCGTTAAAACGATAGACAGAGCGACCGGCAACTTTGGGGTGATACTTAAAAATAAACTGTCATAGCAAATTAAAAGAAGACTTGGCGGTTTATATTGATGCTAAAGTAAATCTTGGATATGATAGACAAATATGCGACGCAATTGAGTTGATAGAAACAATTTATTCTTCTAACAAAAAGTCAATTATATTCCTGAAGCGTATACCTTCATGATCGCTCATATAAGTTTTATCCATAGAGAGTATGGTTTTTTCATAATTATCAGGTATAGCCTTGAGAGAAGCAAGTTCCCGAGCCGTAACACTTTCATCCATTAAACTCAATGTAACTTGGTAGTACTTTTTTGTGTCCTGCCTGACAGCAAAAAAGTCTACCTCGCTGTTATACCATTTGCCGATATAAACTTGATAACCGCGCCGGAGTAATTCAAAATATACAATCGTTTCTAAAACACGGCCTATATCGCTGTCGGCATACCCCATAAGAGCGTTGCGTATCCCGGTATCGGAAACATAATACTTCGAAAGCGTTTTTAATTGTTCCTTACCCTTAATATCATAGCGGTCTACCTTATAAACTATATAGGCTTTTTCGAGAATATTCAAATAGGAAGCGATTGTCGTAGACTTTACCGACTCGCCCCTTCCTTGAGAGGTTAAAAATCCGCTGATTTTATTGCTTGATATAATATTGCCCGTATTGGTTATAACATAGCGCATCAATTTTTCAAGCAGAGCTACGTCTCTGCTCTGAGTACGCTCCACTATGTCCTTTACGATTACCGAATTATAAATGCCAAGCAAAAATGGATATATTGTATCGTCCTTTTGCGGTAACGACGCGACTGCAGGCATACTGCCGTACTTCAAGTACTGATTAAATTTTTCCTCTATGCTAAATTTTGGCAGGTGATTAAACTGCAAAAACTCCTTGAAAGATAGAGGAAGCATTTTGATCTCAACATATCTGCCGGACAAGAGCGTAGAAATATCAGAAGAAAGCAAATACGCGTTAGAGCCTGTTATATAAATATCAACGTCTATATCGGTTTCTACATTCAAGCTATTAATGGCTTTTTCCCAATGCTCAACCTGCTGGATTTCGTCGAGCAATAAATAGTATTTTCTGTCATCGCTCAGCTTCCCACACACCAGTTTGTAGAATAGCTTGTATTCCCGTATATCATCATAGGTCATCAATTCAAAATTGATATCTATTATATGGTCGATTGGAACACCGTTTTGTAATAAATACTCTTTAAATAATTGGAGCAAAGTTGACTTGCCGCACCGCCGAAGTCCCGTAATGACTTTGATAAGAGTATTGTCCTTATAAGATAAAAGGCTTTTCATATATTGTTCGCGCGCTATCACGTTTTTGCCTCGTGTGCATTATAAAAGGGAAAGCTAAAAAAGTCAATAGTTCTACCCCTACAGGGGTAAAACTTGAAAAAAATAAAAGTTTTAGCTTTTGGGGGATATTTTTAAAACAGGGCTTTCTTCTGATTAAACAGGCGCAAGGACAAGTCTATGATTGCCGGGTTTAACGGCGGTGCAATCGTTTT
>Ga0082212_10005012_pt1 | contig 18227 bp, 17 predicted proteins | sample TergutNt197P3_FD_71548 | JGI IMG/M metagenome (GOLD analysis project Ga0082212, IMG submission 71548) | Neocapritermes taracua P3 segment gut microbial communities from Petit-Saut dam, French Guiana - Nt197 P3 | ecosystem: Host-associated > Arthropoda: Insects > Digestive system > Gut ...
TTGCTCTCATGCGGCGCGTCAAAACCTTGAAAGGCTTCTAGCATTCCTGCGGCTTTGCCCCACCACCTGAGAGCAAAAATCCTTGGCGGATCATTGGCAAATATTTACGCACGCTAGTATAACATGGAATAATTTTGTGATTGTGGCACGTTCGTGGTTGTGATATACTAAAAAAGGTCTTGTCAGACGAACCTGCTTATACGAGGATGGTGATAAAGATGGGATTAGTCTATGCTGTAACGGAAATCTCGAGCATAAAGGGTGATGCAGGCAGCTATACAATGCCGTTTCTGGTTGATACCGGAGCGACGGACACTGTTATCCCCTCTAATGAACTTGAAAAAATAGGAGTGACCCGCGAGAATAAACGCTCATACGAGCTTGCCGATGGCACGGTTGTTTCATTTGATTCCGGCTTCGCATTTGTGTGTGTGAATGGGGAAAAGGTCGCAGCGAACGTGGTTTTCGGTAAAGAAGGCTGTGAGCCGCTGCTGGGGGTGACTGTGTTGGAGTCAGCGGGATTTGTTGTTGACCCGGTAAGCCGGATGCTCAAGAAAATCGCGGCGATTCCGTTGAAGTAAAAATATGCTACAACCTTTTAATATCGCCATATGCGAAGACGACCGGAACGATACGCTGACGCTGCGTGAAATGATAGCAAAAAGCGGCGTCGCCGCAAGCGTTTTCGGATATGAGAATACAGAGGATTTCCTGTCGGCCTTTCAGCCCGGCTTGTTCCAGCTTGCGCTATTAGACATATACTTTGGCGGCTCCGCCGAAACCGGCAGACCGGACGGGCTAGACGCCGCTGTGGAAATCCGCGAGACCGACCCGGATATTTGGATCGCCTTCACAACAAGCAGCCTTGTCCACGCCAAGTTCGGGTACAAGGTCAAAGCGGACAGGTATATCGACAAGCCTCTGGACGAGCAGGAAGTTCTGTCGCTCCTTGAACGCGCGGCCAAGCACTTTGCCGAAACAAGCGCAGAGATCACCGTGACAGTAGATTACAAGAAACGCGCTATCCGGCAGAGGGATATACTTTATGTGGAGATTTTCAACAAAAAAACCGCGATCCATCTGGCGGATGAGACGGTCACGACATACATAAATATCACGGAGATGGAAGAACTGCTTACCCTGCCGTCTTTCCTGCGCTGTCATCGTTGCAATATCGTCAATATGGATTACATAGACGGCGGGGCCGAAGATGAACGGGACTTTATTATGGAGAACGGCGACAGGGTGTATATCGGCAGGAATGACCGGTATAAGGCCAAAAGGGCATACCGTGAGTATATAGCGCGCCTTGCGAGAGGACAGCCGACGACCGCCGCCGGTGGCGGATGAAGGGAGGAAGGCTGTACACTCGAGCGTGAGATTGCCGCAAGCGAAGTGCAGCGGGAATCCACAGCGAGGTGCGGGGAACTAAAGGCATGGGAGACTTTTCATGAAACGATCTACCGCTATCTTAATCAGTCTGATGATGCTTTTTTCCTATGCCGGGTATAGCATTGCATTTTCCCCCACCGCATACGCCGGTGCGGTTGATGAAAGCCTTACAGAACCGCCGTATGCGGCGTCGTTTGCGCTCACAAGCGCCGAACTAAGCTATATACCCGTAACGCTTCCGTTCTCTGAAACTACAACACTTTCTGACGAGGATGTCCGGTATTGGTATGTAAACGGGGCATACGCCAAAGGCTACAGTTTTTACGCCGACGCTGGGATGGAGGTCACAATCACGATGACTTCCGATGATTTTGAACCATGGCTGTTTCTGCTGACCGAAGAAGAACTCCCGTTTGCCACAGATTCCGTACATAAAGGCCTAAGCGCGAAAATCATTGTTCAGCTCCCCTATTCCGGGGATTATTTCGTCCTGGCCGCACAATGGACCGATTTCCCTCCCGGCGATACCGGTAATTTTGAAATCTCGATCACCGTTTCTGAACCGGACGATACAGATGGAGCTGTCATCCAATACACGGTACTCCAAAATCCCTACAACTTGTATTTTCTGGCGATGAACGGCAATCCACGCGAACTTGAGTCAGAGTTGGAACAGGAGGCAAGCGCTGCTTACGGGATGATGCGGCTCGGCGAATATATCCATGCCCCCATCGAGTGGCGGTATGACGATTTTGACAGCGGCGCGCCGGGAATCGGCATGATTATAGGCGATGTGATTTTACCGGTCGGTTACACCTATGAAGGTGGCGAACTCACCGTGGAAATCCCGGTTCTGGTCTACGACCCGGACGGCGGGCCGGTGGAAATGGTTTATGATGTTTTGCAGGATATTTTTCTTTCCGATCAGGAGAGAATATTACCGCTCGGTATGCCTCCTGGGGATGCGGAAGCGCGGTTATTATCGGCAATCTCCGATACCATCCTGATGGAAACGGCAGACGGCTACGAATTTTGGGCCGGAGTTTCTGTTGACGCCTCAAAAGTTGATACAGCCGCTGTTGGCGATTATTATCCCGTGATAATGCATTTGCCGCCCGGCATAGGATTCAGCTCAGACGAATATCTGCGCATGGAAACGGCGGTGTATGTCCTCGACCCCGATGAAGTAGATTTACGCGCGGCGCGATTGTTCTGGGGCGGCGTAACCGTGAATTGGCTGAAAGAAATACATGAACCGGAACTGTGGGTCTCCGTAGACGGCGGGGAATGGCAGAACGTTCTGGATGGCGGGGATTGGGTTGCAGGCTGGACTCCCTTTGTTCATGACTTCCCCGGCAGCTCCCCTTATACCGAACTGAACATCAGTTTTCTTGATCTTGAATCAGGACATATCTATGATTTCGAGGTGCGGTACGAAGATGGCGGCGTGTCGGTAAACATACTGCGCATCGACCTGACCGGCGACCGTCCTCAGTTTAATGTATACGAAGGCGACCGTACCGGAGGAGATCGTTACCCGAACCCGTGGGATGTTATCACCGGAGGCAATAGCAGCGGCGACAATGGCAACGGCGACAGCACGACGCAGCAGAACGAGAGCGACAACGGGAGCAAAGACAACGAAAACAACAACGAAAACGTCGATAGCATGACCCCGCCAAACGAGAGCGAAAATGGCAGCAGCGACAATGGAAACAACAACGAGAACGGAAATGCTAACGGGAGTAGCACGACCTTGCCGGATGCGAGCGAAAATGGGAAAGATCAACAGTCAACAGACATCGGCGGTGAAGATCAAAACAGCCGGCAACAGCCGGGCGGCAACGATACTGATACAGAACCAAACGGAACCCCGAACACGGGGCACAACACGAGCGTTGCCGAAACAAACGAGTACGAAGCAGATTCACTGCCGCAAACGCCCGATCCTGATGCGGATAATAATGCGCAACAGCAAATGGCCCAAGCCGGGAATCTCATTTTAGAACCATCCAACCCGTTAATTACGGCAAGCGCAGGAACGCAACCCGATAGCGGAGCCCTGTCAAACGGAAATTCATTGATAAGCGGCCCGAATATCGGTAACGATGGCTTCTATTTCGACCTCGACGGCGACGATAAAACTATGGAAATAACAGCGCCCGACGTTCCTCAAATACCATTGCCGAATATTTTGCCGGAGTCAAATATGCTCGCAGAGCAAAGGGAAGCAGCCCCCTCTTTATCTGTTCTCCCGATTGTTATTGGCATCATTGGCATTGTTAGTTTCGGCCTGTGGCTCACTGTCTTTTTACGCCAAAGGAAGGTGTTGGCCGGCAGATGAAGCAAACGGCAGGCAGGAGCAGAATCCTACTATATATTGCAGGCGTGATCGTCCTTTCGGTCACGCTTTTTTGGCTTTGCTATTCGTTCGACAACAAGTACACAGCAAGCGTCCCGCAAGCATCAAATGGCTTGCTGACGCTTGATGAAAACACTCTGATGGAATACCCCGCGTTATTCCTGACCCACGGCTGGGAAATCTACCGCGACAGGCTGCTTGCTCCTTCCGACTTCGCCGCAGGCTTACGCCCCGACGAATATGTTTATATCGGGCAGTACGGAGGATTTGAGGGGAGCGACGTCAGGCGCAGCCCTCACGGGAGCGCTACATACAGGCTGAACATCGTTATCCCCTCAAATCCTGCCGCCTACTCACTGGAGCTTCCCGAAATCTACTCCGCTTACACGCTCTACATAAATGGCGTGAAAGCCGAACAGTTCGGCGATCCTGACCCTGTAGGCTACCGCCCGGAGACGGGCAACGCGACGGTATCTTTCCTTGCCCAAAACCGGATAGAGATCATCGTGGCGGTTTCAGATTACTCCCATATGTACAGCGGCATGGTATACCCGCCCGCCTTTGGCGTGCCGCAAGCGGTATCCGGCATGATCCAGACGAGGCTAATCATCCGGGCAGCCGTCTGTACCATCGCATTAGCGCTGGCGCTTTTCTTTTTAGCGGTCGGCTTCTTCATGAAAAAAGACCGCGCAATACTTCTGTTTGGCGCGGTATGCCTGTGCTTCGTGGGATATGTGTGCTACCCGCTCGTCAAGAGCGTTTTTCGAGGCGGCCTGTGGTGGTACGGGGTTGAAAACTTCTGCTTCTGCGCCATGCTTCTGCTCGCGATGTTATTACAGCGGACAGTCACCTCGTCGTCGCGGACTGCGCTAAGTATCACATCCGCACAGAGTGCGAACGCCCGCTCGCTCCGTCGCTCCTCCTCTCCGCGCCGCACTCGCTTCGCCGGACTGCGTCGCTGGTTTGGACGAGGGTTACGGACAAGGTTTGACTATGTGTTCGTCGGCTTCGGCGTAGTGGTCTGCGCATGTTCTGTGCTGCGCGGGTTGCTGCCGGTAGGCGTTCCAAGCCTGCTTGCCGGGTACTCCCTGCTGCTCGACTTCTATATGTGGGCGGCGGCCTTTTTCTTGACAGTCAGCATACTCCGCTCTGTCGGCAAAAACACTCAATACGGCGTCACAATCATAAGCGGTATCTTAATATATGACTGCGCCATTATTATGGATAGGCTGACGCCGATTTTTGAACCGATCCGCTTCGGCTGGTTCACGGAAATCGGCGGCTTTGCCATCGTGCTGACGCTGGGGATCGTCATGGGACAGGAGACGCTGCGGCAATACCGGGATAAACTTACCCTCGAAGGCAAGATCGCGGGGATAGAAAACCTTGTGGAGATGCAGAGAAGTTATTATCCCGTTATTCTGGAGAGCGTGGATAAAGCTCTCCGCGCAAGCCATGACCTGCGGCATCATGTAGCTGTGATACGGGGGCTGGTATCATCGGGCAAACATGACGAGCTTATGGAATACACTTCGATGTATGCAGGCGCATCATCTTCTTTATCATCGTTTACCTTCTGCGAAAATTATGTGGCGGACGTAATATTGCGGCACTTCGCCGTACTTGCCGAGCGTGAGGGTATTCATTATCAGGTAGACGCCGTTATTCCTGAGACGCTTCCCATAGACAACGCCGACCTCTGTACAGTAATCAGTAACATTTTGGAAAACGCTTTTGAAGCCTGCGCGTATGTGGCCGGCGAAAAAGAAATAAACGTCACGGTAAAGCAGATCAAAAACAATCTGACCATCCTTGTTGACAACAGCTTTGACGGAACACCTCGGACGCGGGGCGGCGTTTATCTGTCGCGCAAGAGACATAATCGGGAGGGCGTCGGGCTAGCGTCGGTGCGCGCCATCGCTGAGAAGTATGGCGGAAGCGCTGTGTTCAAGCCGGACAATGAGCGTAAGGTTTTTTGCAGTGAAGTCATGATGAAGAGTACATATTTTACATGTGTATAAAGTATTATACAAAAAACGGTGAAGATGTGATATACTCATTGAAAACGCATATATAAAAGATAGGAGTGAGTTTATGCTGTACTCAACGGAAGTTGAACACATGTGTGTGGTCGCAAAAGGAGTATCCCACGAGTCCGCGCCCATACCGCAGGAAGGGAAGTGGACGCAAGCCAAGGAAATAGGGGACGTCAACGGGCTGACCCACGGAGTAGGTTGGTGCGCACCGCAGCAAGGCGCCTGCAAGCTGACGCTCAACGTCAAAGGAGGCGTTATCGAGGAAGCGCTCGTGGAGACGCTGGGCTGCAGCGGCATGACGCACTCTGCCGCCATGGCCTCGGAAATCCTTCCGGGCAAAACGATACTGGAAGCGCTCAACACCGACCTCGTATGCGACGCAATCAACGTCGCCATGCGCGAACTGTTCCTGCAAATCGCATACGGCCGCACACAGACCGCCTTCTCCGACGACGGTCTGCCGATCGGCGCCGGCCTTGAGGACCTGGGCAAAGGCATGAGAAGCCAGGTAGGAACGATGTACGGGACAAAAGCCAAAGGCCCGCGCTACCTGGAACTGACCGAAGGATATGTCAACCGCGTCGCTTTGGACGAGAACAACGAAATAATCGGCTACGAGTTCATCAGCCTCGGCAAGATGATGGACGACGTCAAAAAAGGCGAAGACGCGAACGCAGCTCTCGAAAAGGCCAAGGGCACATACGGCCGCTTCGACGAAGCAGCGAAGTACATCGACCCGAGAAAGGAGTGAGCATAAGTGGCGCTTTTTGAAAGCTACGAACGCAGAATCGATAAAATAAACGGCGTGCTCGCGCAGTATGGCATAGCCTCGCTGGATGAGGCGAAGGAACTATGCGGCAAGGCCGGGATAGACCCGTACGCCATCGTAAAGTCCGTGCAACCTATCGCTTTTGAGAATGCCGGATGGGCATATACAGTCGGAGCGGCGATCGCCATCAAGAAAGGCGTAAAAACCGCTGCGGAGGCAGCCGAAGCAATCGGCGTCGGACTGCAGAGCTTCTGCATACCGGGCAGCGTGGCGGACGACCGAAAAGTCGGCCTCGGGCACGGGAATCTCGGCGCGATGCTGCTGAGCGAGGAAACGAAATGCTTTGCTTTCCTTGCGGGGCACGAGAGCTTTGCGGCCGCCGAGGGCGCTATCGGCATCGCGAAGAACGCGAACAAAGCCAGGAAGACGCCGCTGAAGGTGATACTCAACGGGCTTGGCAAAGACGCGACGCAGATAATCTCCCGCATCAACGGCTTCACCTATGTGCAGACGCAGTTCGATTACTATACCGGCGAGCTGAACATAGTCCGCGAGATCGCTTACTCTAAAGGCGAGCGCAGCGCAGTGCGCTGCTTCGGCGCGGACGACGTGCGCGAAGGCGTCGCCGTTATGCACCACGAAGGCGTGGATGTCTCGATAACAGGAAACTCCACAAACCCGACAAGGTTCCAGCATCCTGTCGCGGGTACGTACAAGAAGGAATGCACCGAGCAGGGCAAAAAATATTTCTCCGTCGCTTCCGGCGGCGGCACAGGCCGCACACTGCATCCGGACAACATGGCGGCGGGCCCGGCTTCATACGGCATGACGGACACAATGGGCCGCATGCACTCCGACGCGCAGTTTGCAGGCTCAAGCTCCGTGCCGGCGCACGTGGAGATGATGGGCTTCCTCGGCATGGGCAACAATCCGATGGTGGGAGCCACAGTTGCCTGCGCAGTAGCCGTTGAGGAAGCGACGAAGTAGGCTTTATTGTCGAACTTACATTTGGCTCCCGGAGATTATTGCTTCGGGAGCCATTTACAAAGTCAGCCTGACTGGAGTATGGTTTCAATGGGCAAGTTTGAGGGCATACTGCTCGCGAGCGATATGGACGGCACGCTGCTCAACAGCGCGCATGAAGTGAGCCGTGAAAACGTGGAGGCGATCCGCTTCTTCACAGAAGAAGGCGGCCTGTTCACCATAGCCACAGGCCGCATGATACCGGCTATCGAACTATATACGAAGCAACTGAGCATAAACGCGCCGATCATCGCGCTTAACGGGGCGGCTATATATGACCTGAAGACAAGAACTCTGCTCTATGGCAAGCCGCATGATAAGGACGTCTCCGGGTTTGTCACGCTTCTGGCCGGCGCCTTCCCCGAACTTGGCATAGAAGTTGTAATGCTTGACAGGATGTATGTGTGCCGGGGCAGCGAGGTGTCGCGGAGACACTGCGAGATTATTAAGGTGCCATACGTGCTGACCGACGTCAGGGACGTTGCGGGCGCCTGCATGAAAATGAACCTGACGCAGGAACCGGAGTATCTCGGCGAGGTTGAGCGGTTTATCAGCGATGCTTGCCCGGGTGAGTACTGCCTGGTCCATTCAGACCCGCATTATCTGGAAGTGCTTAACTCCGGAGCAAACAAAGGCTGGGGTCTTGGAGCGGTTGCGGAGATAATGGAAATCGCCGACGAACGTATATACGCTGTCGGCGATAACTATAACGACGTCGAAATGCTGAAAAGAGCCGCTTACGCGTTTGCGCCCGCCAACGCGGAACCGCAGGTCAAAGAGTGCGCGGACGCTATAGTGTCGTCCAACGACGGGCACGCGCTCCGGGATGTGATAGCATTGCTGGACAGGAGTTTTTTACCGTTGTCCACTTCGTCCACTTCGCTCTTGGAACCCGGTTCCTTTTTAAGCGAGACCGAACCTCCCACGCCGTTTGCATAGTAGTCGCGGAACAATTGTACGCAGCTACCGCGGTTGCGCTCGAAGAAGTCGTTGTGATATGGCTCCGGGATAACATCTGCGCGCGCGCCGGCCGGTAATACCGCCGCCAGTAATACAAGCGCTATAGCTATTATTGTGCATTTCTTCCACATGGCATTTTCTCCTTCGATAATGATGTCCTGCACCGTCCGTCGCCGGTAGTTATTCGGTGATGCTCATCCGGGTACCCATGTCACAGAAACAGTTGTATCAGCACTCCGGCAGTAAACGAGAACGCGTTGGCAGCCAGGGAGAAAAGGAACGGCCTTTTGATGTCGCGGGCGTATCGTTTGTAGTAGAAAGCTTCTATAAGCACCGCAAGGATTTCGAGCGGAGCTTTGATAATCCAGCCGTTTATGCTCGTGTGCAGTGCCGCCAGCCAGAAAAGAAGGACGACAGGCGGATTTGTAAGCACATTCACGAGTATGACGAGCAGGAGATCCTTTTTGTTCCGCTTTCCGGTCAGCAGAAAAAAGCACGCTTCGAGAAGGACAGTCGCAGCGAGCGAGAAAGCAAGCGCAAGAATCAATTCATTGCTATCGAACATAGTTATCTCTCTTTGGGGAATTCCGGGCCGGCTCCTCGTCGAGCGCGGAGTATAGGAATCTGTGTCAAAGCCTCGCCATCATCCGTAGCCGGGTTTGCACCGCACTTTCCGGCAACCTTCAAACCTCCCAGCAAAAGCGCGAGCGAAACGAGCGCTGCAAGAGGGAAAAACCAGCTTGCGCCGTCAGGAACTCCTGCGCCAAAGTGTACGGGGAGATAACCGAGGAAGAGCCCGAACGTCAGCAGCCCGAAAGAGAAACCTTTCGCGCCCGGAAAAGCCTTTGCAACCGCCCAGAGCGTGATCGGCATAGTCATGTTAAACAGGAACATCGACACGATTCCCGCAGCAGGGATTGCGGGGAAGAAGAACAGGGGCACGCAAAGACCAAGGGATAGAATCGACGTTTTAGCCGGGCTGAATCTGTCGGCGAGGAAGCCGCCTCCGGCCTTACCGAACACGACAGCGCAGGTAAGCAGTACACCGGGAAGCAAGCCGACCTTCCACGGAAAACTGATGGCGAGGCCGGCGAAGGAACGCACGCAGACAACGGGGAGCAGCAGCGCCGCTGCGGCGACAGCATATCTTGCGGAGCCCGGAGGCAATGTATAATTGCGTGAAACAGTTTCTCCTGCACCGGAACTCTGTGACCGCGCGCTCACCCTGACCCCCGGGTAAAAGCATATAGCCACTGCAGCGGCAAGGAGAGCGGCCACGACCGGCGCAATGCCAAGAGCATTACCCTTACCCAGTAATGTGCCAAAGTAAATGCCAAAAGCGCCAGGCGACACAAAGACACCGAGTGCGCTCATTCTCTCTTCGCTAATGCTAAGGACCTCGATGCCTCCGCCCAGGTGAAACAAACTATTCCCAATACCCGCTGTGACAGCCGCAACGACAGGGAAGACAGCGAGCCCATAGGCTGAAGCGACAAGCGCGCAGCCTGTAACCGCAAGAAGGGCGTTACGGCGCAGCACGTCCGCAATGACGCCGATCGGCATCTGCATTGCGAAAGCGCAAAAGTTATACAGCAGCACGCACAAAGACCGGGAAGGCGCTGCGACGATGCTGCGGAACATCAAAAACGCGCAAGCAAAGTCGATCAGAAAATGCGCGGCGGAGTAAACCGACGTAATACCCCACCTGTAATTCTTATGAACTGTCATCATTAGTCCGCACCTTATAACTCCGGATTTATGGTATAATGGCTGTTACCAGCCATTATACGTGATTATAGCCGTAGCGCGGGACGCGCTACATGGCAATTATACCATTCGCTGCGCGTATGGTATAATGATTGCTACGCAATCATTATACGTGAGTATACCATGTGGTTGTTGATTCATCAACACTCAAGCAAACGACGGACGGCTCTTGGAGGAAAATCATACGAAAGATTTTAGGAATTTTAGGATTAGTGTTCAAATTATTACCATTGTCATTGAACCGTTTCAGCAGTATAATGCTAGTAGACACGGTTTCTTCGATTGAAAATGAAAGGTAACATGAATATGATTTGCATAAAATGCGGCAACCAGGTACCGGACGGGTCGCTATTCTGCAGCTTGTGCGGGACTAAGCTTGAAGCAGCGCAAGAAGCTACTGCGCCTCCTCCGCAGTACGCGCCGCCCCCCATGCCCCCTTCGCTCACGAAGGGGGAAGCCGCCCAAGAGGCGGCGGGGGTTGTCCTACCATCGTACGCACCCCCTGCACCCCCCCAAGACCAGTACGCGCCGCCCCAGGGGTACGCACCCCCACCGGAGCAGTTCGCGCCCCCCGCGCCGCCACAAGACCAGTACGCACCGCCCCAGGGGTACGCCCCCCCGCCGGAATCCCCGCCCTCGCCGCCGCCCTCGCAACAGTTCGCCCCCCTGCCGGATTTCCAAGCACCTGAACCGCCAAAAAAGAAAAGCCGCAAAATCCTGCTGTTCTCGCTGATCGGAGCAGTCGTTATCATAGCAGCGGCGGCGGTGCTGACCTTCCTTGTATTCCTCCCAAGCAGCAGATACAATAAAGCCACAGAACTCTTTGAAAGCAAGAAGTACACCGAAGCCGTCGAGCAGCTCGACAAACTCTCGGACGGCTACAAAGACGTAACCGAACTTCGCCGGTATTACGCGGCTTACGCCGATTATGAACAAGGCCGGTACGATAAAGCATCGCCCGTGTTCAAAAACCTCGGGAACTTCAAAGACTCCCGGACAATGGCGGGCGAGTGCGACTACAACATAGCGGTAAGCCTGATGCGCGACGGCAAGTACAGCGACGCGCGCACCGCGTTCGCCGTCCTCGGCGAGCTCAAGGACAGCAAAGAGAAGGTCAAAGAGTGCGATTACGAGATCGCCCTAAACCTTCTCGAAGAGAAATCCTACACAGAAGCATTCTACGCGTTTGCCGCGCTGCCGGGCTACGAGCACTCCGATGAAATGGCGAAGGAGTGCCGATACCGCATCGCCGTCGAGCAGTATGACAAAAAGGACTACGAGGGGGCCAGGGACGGGTTTAGCGCTCTGGAAGACTTCAAAGACAGCGAAACGAGAGTCCTGGACTGCGACTATAGCATCGCGATGGACTTGCTGGAAGCGAAAAGCTACAGCGAAGCATATATCGCATTCGACGCGCTCGATGGTTATAAAGACTCAACGGTGATGATGATGGAGTGCCGCTACCGCAAAGGCGTGGAACTCTATGAAGACGAAATGTATGAAGAAGCTCTCAGCCGCTTCGCGGCGCTCGGCGATTACAAGGACAGTTTAGCGCTGCTGGCCGAATGCGAGCGTGAGACCATGAGCTTTGAGGATATTTACAACGCTTTCCTGACAGGCAGAGTCGCGACCGTGCGGGAACGCGAAGGGGTGCAGGACTACGAAATCGCTGACTTCTACATCGTAGATTTCGACGGCGACGGCGTGCCTGAGCTCTATTACAAACTGTCGTCTGACTCATGGAAGACCATAAGCGGGTTCTGCACGATAGAAAACGGGCAGGTAGTCGAACTGATCGACACGAACAACCTTCCTTCGCACAGCTTCATGCCTGACTACCTCGGCATCGGGCATATCTATGGCGCGTACGACTATATGTTGAAAAAGCATGTGATTAGAGTGGAACACAGCTTTGGCGACGGGGGAATCGGGTCTGTCCGTAACACGTTTTATGCGCTCAAAGATTTCAGGCTCGAGCTTTTGGACGATTTCCTGATTGATTTCGAGTACGAAGAACCCGACGACCCTGAGCCGATGTACTATTACTTCTACCTTAACGGGCGCGAAGTCACATACGATGAAATGGACGAAGCCGCGGAGCGGTATGGGCCGCCTGATAACTTCGTTTACGATCTGGATGAATGGTAATATGCCGCAAAATCGCAAAACAGGCGAAAACAATCGGCTCCCATTATATTTCTGTTCAGGCCTCCGATGTTTTTGAGAAACTTAACGCGATTTTCATACGCGTATAATTGCAGCTTCATACCCTGCTGCTAGACTGGCGGAAACACTATTGGAGGTTAGCGATTATGGACAGCGCCAAAAAGAAAATGCCCGGAAAGAAAAAAGCAATCATCGCAGTCGCCTGCGTACTTGTCGTCGGCCTTGCCATCGGTATCTACGCCTTGAACAGCCTGAGCAAGTACAAAAAGACGATCGAGGCGATAGAAGTCCGCAATGTCGATTTGACAGCGATTGAAGACGGCGAGTATTTCGGAGATAGCGACGCGGGTATGGTCAGCGCAAAAGTGAAAGTCGTCGTCAAAGATCACGCAATCACTGAGATTGAGCTTATAGAACATAAGAACGGCAGGGGCGCAGAGGCGGAAAAGCTGCCTGACGAAGTCATCAGGCAGCAGCGGATCGATGTGGATATGGTCTCGGGAGCTACATCATCGAGCAAAGTAATCCTCGACGCGATTCACGACGCGCTGAAATAACTGCGAGAGGAACGCGAGGGAACTGCTCAGCTACCCTGTACCCATACTAGCGTGCGCAAATATTCGCCACGCTGCGCCGGCCTTTTTGCTCTCAGGCGGCGCGTCAAAACCTTGAAAGGCTGCTAGCATTCCTGCGGTTTTGCCACACCACCTGAGAGCAAAAATCCTTGGCGGATCATTGGCAAATATTCACGCACGCTAGTATAATCACCTCGCCCGAACCTGGTCAGTTACCCCGAACCTGGTCAGACACGCAGCGCGCCCATCTCAGCAGCGTCAGTCAGCCGACGGCGGTCGCGGCGGCACGCCGTCGATCCAGACAGTATTGCCCGCCTCCGGGCCGAACGACGCGGCATACGAGACCTCGCAAAAGACGATAGGCCTGCTCGGGTCGTTGATCTTCGTGAAGTCCATCGGGCTATGCCAGAGACCCGGCTTAATACAGAAAATGGTCGACTTGTCTATGGTAAACACAGTCAAGTCGTCCTTGTTTTCGCCAATCGTGAACTCGACGATACCGCCGAGATCGGAAATGTCATCCGGGTTGGTGCCGTAAAAAACGATATACTCGAGGTACTCGTGGTAGTGTGCCTTGTCCGCCAGAACGTGCGGGACGGACACAGGCATCCAGGTTCTGCGTATCGGCTCCTTCGCGCCGAACTGGCCGCTTCCCACGTAAACGACAGGGTAGACGACCTCATGATGCGGCTGGTTCTTTGCCCACAGTTCCTCTCCGACAGTAATGTGGCTCTCGTAACCCGGCTTCACAATCGCTGCCTCGCCCGGGTCGGCGATGACCGGCGTATTCTCTCCATTGATGAACTCATTATAATGGATCGGCCTGTCAGGCTTGTCTATACCCGTGATGTTGATGTTATAGAGCATGCCCTTCTCAACATATACGTTCACCGATTCAGTATACTTGAAAGTGCTCGCGTCCTGCGCGGTGCGGCCAAGCGTGACCTCGACCTCCCCGTGCAGTTTCAGATAATTCGACGGGTCGCCGCCGAGTATTGTGATATGCCTCGCATGCTCCGAGACGCGCAGCTCGGGGTACATGTTCAAAGGCTCGTGGATATACCGCCAGTCTACGCTGCCGCCAAAACCGCCGAAGTCCGGAGTGTTTTCCAGCCTGAACGTGTCGCTTCGCATCTGGGGGAACGGGTTTGCCTCCTTTGGGACGATAACACCGCTCCCTGACCTGACGTACTTCTTGCCGAACTCGATATACTTCTCATCATTTACGCTCATATTTATCCTTTCCTTTCTGGCGCCGCTTGGCTTAAAATTGCAACTGTTCAGGTTCCCACTACCTCCGGGCGCTATATTTCATTCCCTCAAACACCGCCGGTTGCCCTCTCGCCGATAACGCAGCCCATCTTAACCACAGTCTCCGCACCATCCCTCGTGCTTGCGAAAAAACACTCATCGACCTCGACAGTGCCCTTCTGAAACAACATCACGACAGTAGAACCGCCGAACTCGAACATACCCCTCTCGTCGCCGCGCTTGAAAGAATACCACTTCAAATTCCTTATGCGCCCGACAAACAGCGCACCGACCTCCATCTGCACGACCTTGCCGAACCGCCTCGTCTGCAGCACCGAGTACTCGCGGGAGTTTCGCGCATAAACTTTATATCTGTCATACACTATCGGGCGCACAGTATGCAAGACGCCCTTGATCTTCCGCGAAGAAAGCACCTCGCCGTCGTCGATGTAAGCGTACCTGTGGTAGTTGTTTGTCATCAGCCTGAAAATGAGGCAAAACCCGCCTGCGAACTCATCCGCGAGCTCCCTGTCGCAAAGAAGGTCTTCGATAGTATAGTGGGAGTTCTTGATGCTGAAAACCCCGTCGGGCTCAATGCGAAAAGCGGTGAGCATGCCGTCGCAGGGAGAAGCAAGGGTATCCTCGCTGTCCGGGAAAGGCCGGCGCTCTTTTTTTATCTCGCGAGTGAAAAAATCGTTGAACGACCGGTACTTCGCATCTAAGTACTCAGTCATATCAACGTCATTGTTCCTGATGAACTTCTTTATAAGCGCCTTAGAAACGGCGCTGCTCATAAAAACGCCCGCGAGCCGGGAAACTACCCTCCGCGTCAGCGCCGCTAAGAGCACCCTCCCGGGAAGCGTATTGTATAGAAACCTCACAGCCCGGCTTTGCTCTTGCGTAATCTGAACTGTCGGGTATGTGCCGGGAATCCCCATAATTAATCAACCACTTTCGACGTACAAGTCTACCCGCCTGTGGAGAAGAATAGGTAAATCACGAAAGGCAAACCGACTGCAAGGAAAACGACTAAGTATCGCGGCTTGATTTTCGGAATCTGGAATTTCATCAGGAAAGCGGCCGAAACAGCGACCATCGCGATTGCGTAAGTGGGGGGGAAAGGAATCTTGAACCATGTGTAAGCGGAGTAGATCACGGGTAGTATCAGAGCCGACGTAGTGACGGGCAATCCGTCGTAATGCACGCGTTTGGCGTGCTCTTTTTGCAGTTCGGCCTCGATAACGTTGTAGTACGCCAGCCTTATCAGCGCCGCCAAAATGTATGCACACATAACAACGATGGTGAGGATCGTCCCGGCTAAGCCCAGTACGTCTTTTAGGTAATCGCCGAAGATGAAGTACCCGATGACAGCCGGCTGAATGCCAAAACAGGTCAGATCCGCAAGGGAATCTATCTGAACTCCGAAGTTGACCTGCCTGCTGTTGCGGGTCGCCCGCTTTGCGAGCGTGCCGTCGAACATATCGCAAATGCCGCACAGCATCAGGCAAAGAAGGGCATAGCGAATCTGCCCCAGCATCGCGAAACGCATGCCCGCGATGGAAGACAGTACGCTGAAGTATGTAAGCGCTACCCAGTAGCCGTAATAACCCAGTATTTAAACCACCTCATAATCCGTGCGCAGCTTGCAGTCGCTCGTCCCCACGGACGGATAGCAGCAACGCCATCATGGTATCACATAATGGCTCTCATTACAACATAAATTGCGACAGAACCGGGCTCTCTTTATAGTCAAACATATCGCCAAGATTGTTCATGGTATCATCGAGGTATGTCTCGGCGTAAGCGCGCATCTTGATTCACCGTCCTATCGTCACATCAGCGGGTACTTGCAGGCGGCGCGGCTTCTGCTGTTTTGTTGAGGTAGGCCTGCCGCCTCCTTGACTGTGGCCGTGAACGCGCTGGTGGCGACTCCGGTATGATCGCCTAGATTGAGCCCGCTAAGGACTTTAGTCTTGAACTTGCCCTCCGCGTCCTCAATGAAGAGTTTTTGTGGGTTTGAAAACCCGCGTTTGCTGCAATGCGCAGCGAAAGCGATTACTGCTATGCCGGGTATAAGCGCGATAAAGATCATAAACCACGGAATAACACGCCAGTTTCCAATAGTAATGCCGAAGTTATCCGAAAAGACGAGAACGAAGCCGCCGATGGCGAGCGCGACGCCGATAGGCCAGCATAGGACAGCTAATATGCAGTTGATAATACGCCTTTTTCTTATTTTATCCACAGCGGGACCGGCGCAATCGCCGCACACAGGCGCTGTATGCTCCATTGTCGGTTCTTTGTGATACAGGTCGTTCTTCTGCTTGTCTTTGCCGATATTATATGTCAGCCCACTCACGATGTGAACATGGCCGAAAACAGTCAGGGCGGGGTTTCCGCAAAGGGGGCACTCATCCCTTTCCTCCAGCGGTAGTGACGTTGCGCCGTGCGCAGGCGGGTGCGAGCTGTGCGGGACGGGCTGCGGGGGCGGCGGCTGCATTGGCAGCGGTTCCTCGACCGGCGTAAATCCAAAGTATGACGGCGGCTGCAGCTCAGTGGCAGGAGGCGGATGGTTCTGCTCCGGCTGAGGCGCATGGTCAAGCGGCTGAAGATAGTCGCTGTACTGAGCGGGAGGCGAGGCCTCAGCAAGCGGTAGAGGTTCTTCGACAACCGGTAGGGGAGCCTCGACAATCGGCGGAGGTTCGTAGGGTATCGGCGTAAACACCGGTTGATAGACCTCCTGCGGCGGAGGTGGCGGAGGCGGTGGTAGGGGATGGTAAAGAACAGAGGTAACGACTCTGGCGAAAGAGTTGTACTATGGACGGACGGAATAGCCAAAAAGATTGATTTTCTTGCAATCTGAGCGCAGTTGATACTGCAAAACCAGATTTCCCCGTATTTCTACCGGTGCACATTCATTTTTTAGCGTTACCTTTGCGGCTACAAGATATAAATTAGATCTCAATATGAGAAAAAGACTTATTTTTAGCATGGTTTTATTGCTCTCTTTTGTGGCAGTAGCACAGGCGCAAACTATACGCAACGCCTCCAATGCACAGGTTGGTACGATTGAGTCAAACGGTACAATCCGAGACCGTTCCAACGCTCAAATCGGTAAAATCGAGAGCGATGGTACGATCCGCAACCGCTCCAACGCTCAAATCGGCAAGATTGAGAGAGACGGCACGATCCGTGACCGCTCCAACTCCCAAGTTGGCAAGGTGGAGAGTGACGGTACGGTACGCGACCGCTCCAATGCTCAAATTGGTAAGATTGAAAGCGATGGCACCGTACGCGACAGGTCCAATTCATCGATGGGCAGAGCTTCTGGCGTAAAAAAGGAGTGGGCTGCCGTATTTTTCTTCTTCGATTTCTTTTAGAGTGAGACAATAAATAATCTATTCAGGAATCGAAAAAAAACTTTTCAAAGCGCTTTTTTTGATGGGGAGGTGGAGAAAAGGAACAACATCCATAACGGGAAGACTTTGAATCAAATACCTGATTATAAATTCGATACAAAGCCAATACATCATTAAACCATGCAAGAGTTCCACAGGGTCTTTTTGTGGGTGTAACTTGGAGGTTAAGTTTTGAAAGAAAAACCCAATGCCCACCAAGTAAAGCGCCACCATCAAGAAAAAAAAGCCATAAAAAACTTCACCAAAACGTTTCTACCGGGTTTTCTACTTTGGCGTTTGTTTTTTTGTTGTTGCAGGAGCGCAAAAGTTGTCCCAAACATGACGTTCTCTTTTTTTTGCAAATTTAAAAAAAATATCATCAAAGGAATAGTCCCACATCTGCAATAAACCGCTCCATAATGCCATTTACATCATATTTTTGGGCACGTTTCACAGCCGCTTTTCGAAAATATTTATGCTGTTGGGGATTGGCTAAGTAGGTGGTGATTTTTTCGCACATCTGTTCTT